>Ga0071330_1064087_pt1 | contig 80515 bp, 76 predicted proteins | sample GBScel77sediment_FD_63802 | JGI IMG/M metagenome (GOLD analysis project Ga0071330, IMG submission 63802) | Hot spring sediment microbial communities from Great Boiling Spring, Nevada - Cellulolytic enrichment Sediment 77C v2 (version 2) | ecosystem: Environmental > Aquatic > Thermal springs >...
CCTGTTCTCCGGTCTTCCCTTCACCACCCTTCGCATTCTTCACCAGCCAGGAATTTTTAAGCCCATCGGCAAGTCCCAGAACCCGGACGGTTCCATCACATCTTTTTGCGATATGAAGATATGGGTGGAAAACCGGCGAAGGTACTTTCACCACTGCAGCCACAAGGAAGAGGGGTACAAGGGAGTTCAGCTCGTTACTCGACTGGACGGCAAAACCGTTTTTGATGGCTTCAAGAAGCTGATGCAGACGCTTTTTCTTTTCTTCCTCAGAAAGGCGAAAAGTCACACGGCACTTTCCGGAACGAAGTCGCTCGACGGTAATTTGACCGATGGGGGGTTGTTTATCTTGTTTAGTGGGAGCGTTATCGGTAGGCTGTTCGCTCCCATTTGGAGGGTGAATGGTATTTTCAACTCCTTTTATCTCAAGATTTTTACAATAAACTTCTTTCACCACAGAGTACGAAATGCGCAGGGTTTTCTTTTTCTCATTAAACTCGGGCTCTTTCGCAAAGGGAAACCAATAACCCTCTTCCTTTTCGCCACTTACATCCACACTATCCATATCGAAATATTCCTCGAAAATTTCGATATTCGGTTTTTTGGTTTTCTTTCCTTGCTGCTTTTGAGATTCCCCACCTTGTTCTTCTTCCTGTGCGGCATCCTCTTGTTCTCCCTCCTGCTGTTTCATATCTTCTTTTTGGTTTTTCTCGTTCTCGGCGAGGAACTTCACTTTAAACGAAATCTTTTGTCGTTCATCTTCCGAAAGCTGCATAAGCTCTTTTGAAACGAAAAGCCGACCTCTATCTCTATCAACCTTAATTATTCCTCTTTTCTTATTTTCATTTTTATCTTCAAAAACCTCATAAACGTCATTTCCCGAGCCTTGCTTAACGTTTTTCAAAGTCGCCTGCTGGAGAGGAGAAATATAGAGTCTAAGGATTTTTTTCTCTTTGTCGTACCAATAACCATTTGCAATCCAGACATCTTCACCCAGAACATCAAGGTCAATCGTAAAGCTTGCCTTATAAAAACTCTGGTGCTCCTCCTTGTTGTAGGGGTCGGGAGTTGCCGAAAGGCCCTGTGCAATTCCGCGACGCACGAGATCGTGATTGGCGTAAAAAGCCATATCACCGGGGTAAACCTCAAGCGACACCGCTTTGGTGATTCCCACCGGTGCACGGCGGGTGATGGAAGCCTGGTTGCCGATGGTGTACATATACCCGAAGGCATCAAGCTCGGCGTGGGTGAGAATGTCGGCTCTAAGGATATCAAACTGCACCACTTCCCCCTGCACGATAACCGGCGCAGGCTGCCAATCCTCCCCATAGGCTTTCTGGAGGGTCGCAAAAAGGTAGTGGCGTAGAGCCGGTTTTCCGATGAAACTGAAGGTCTGACCGTTGCGCGAGAGCTTCTTGATGGAGAGGATATTCCCCCCAATCTTTTCATCCCGGTTCAGAGCGTTCGCCTCATAGATGACGGTAATGGTGACATGCTTCATTATTCCACCTCCTCAGGTGAACTTTTTTCCGGACCCAAAAGGCCGCTCAAAAAGGAGTAGACAAACACACGGAAAAGCTCATCGGAATACACCGGATTAAAGGCCCGAGCAAGATCGGGTTTGATTTCGACTCCCTGGAAGATATTGAGCAGCGAAAAGAATACCTCATCACGCTTTCCAAGGCGTGTCAATTCCAGAATTCGATATGCGAGTCCTCGTGGTTTTTTCTTTTCCCGGTCGTAAATCCGTTCATAGACCTCCCTCTCTTTCCGGAGGGAAAAGCCATATTTCCGAAGCTCTTCACAGAGCTTAGCGCTATTCCTTTGAGCCAATCGCATCCACCAGTAGCGCCATTCATCTTTATCCTCTATCCCCGAACGCTTCAGAAGTTCTTCCAGAGTATCCTGCAAGTTCACGGTGAAATCATCGAGCGCAGCAAAAGCTTCCCGAAACTCTTTAATTTTCACCTTTCCCTGAGAAACCCAATCCACAAACATACCCAAAGCTTTACGAAACTCCTGCAGTGGTTCCCCGTGGTTCACCCCTATCACCCCCTAATTTTTCCTGAACCAGAGCGTAGAGAGAAAAGAGCCGGGCTGCAAAATCCATAAGCTTGGCCCCGCTTTCCTTGTTTCTCTCTAAGTGGATGTTATCGTTGATATACTGCTTCTCCTGCTTCCCCCATTCCCCCTTTGGTCTCAGCGCTATTGCTAAAAGCCGTTCCCCAAGCTGGAGGATCTGCGCAAATTGCCTGTCAAGAACCATCCTCAAGACAGACATTTCTCCAACCTCGGAAAGCGACGAAGCTATCCCCCGATCGAGCAGAAGCCTGGTTACTTCGTAGGGTAAACTGCAAAAGCTCACCTCTTTGCCCCTTATGCTCACCACCTCAATATTCATCTCCGTCCACACCCCAAACTGGACTCCAAGGCGCAGCGCAAGCTCGATGAGACTCATCCCCAGGATTTCCCGCACCGAAGCGATATTCTCCCTGGCGTAGATCTCCCGGACCAGCCTGTGGAGGTACCACATCACCTGGAAAGATGGGGCGTTGAGGAAAATTCTGGAACCGTCAGCGAGGACGATCAAAGCAAGGTGTGAGCACAGGAGCATAAAGCTACATCGATCGCAAATCGGCAAACCGTGCTGAATGTTGTTCCCCCAAAACGAGTTCGGCATACCTTTCTCGGTTGAGGCAGAGGATCCCAAAAGCTGTGAATGCTCGCAAGAAAACCGGTTTTTATAGTCAAAAGTTACACAGGCATCACCACAAAACGAGCATGACGCTTCTGACGGTGCTGGAACAGGTGTTATCGCCTTGATTGCGAACTCATCAAATTTCTGTAGTAGAGGTTTGGGGTCTTTTTTAGTGCCAATGAAGATTTTATTTGTGTCCGCGCTGAAAAACCCCCGGTAATAAACATTGAACAAAACACCCCAAATCCCTTGAATCACCTTTGCGATATCCCGTTCTCTATCGATCCCCCGTTTCTTCTCTTCCGAAAGCAGCAAATCCCAGCTTTCCTGAAAAAAGCAGCGTGAAAAAAGCGAAAGAGGTACGCCATCCACATTTTCCTTTTCAAAGAGGCTATCGGGAAAATCGGATATCTTTACCGTGCCATCCGAAGAAAGAAAACTCTGCACATCCAGGCCTGGAAGGCGCGTAGCCTCTAAAACCCTCAAAAACCCCACTATTCCGGCATTGTACAGCCAGTTACCCGGATAAAGCACGATCTCCTTCACCCTTCCACCACCTCCACCATCCCGAAACCCTGGGAACGTCGCCGGCCAAGACCCAGAACCTGGATATCCCGGAGGTCTTCCGGATCCCCCTGGAGCAGGAAATGCCCGCTGAAACAGGTGAAGGTGTACACCCGGGAAGTTTCATTCCGTTCCCGGACAGCGTGTTTCACAACCTCCTTGCGAATGGCAAGGGGCTTGAAGGCGAGTTCCCGGTGAAGGCCTCTGCCACGGACTCCCCAAAGGAGTGCATCGGTCTGGTAATTCAGCTCCCGGAGGAATCCTGGAGAATCCGGAAGAAGTGGCTTTCCGGAGGCATCCTCGATGAGAATGGGAGAAAGGGTTCGGAAATGCACCTCATCCCCGGTAATTGGCTTTTCCCGCAAAGGCATAACGGATTTGGGGTACGGTAGCGTGAATTCTCCCTTCACAAAGGGGTAGAGGTCCTTGTTCACTACTCCGTTGTAGAAGTCAATGAGCAGCCCCGGGTCTGAAGTGGAAAAGTAAAGGGCCAGAGGAGACCTCAGGGTTAACCACCCGTCGTCTTTCCGGAAATCCTCCGGACGACACAGAAAACGCACTGCAAAACAGAAAGGCTTCGGAGCCTTGTTGTTCCTTCGGTCATCGTAGTGGAAAAGCCTCCGGTACCGGTTCTCTCCAGAACTCGAGGACCGCAACGCTTCTTTGAAGAAACTCATGAAGCAGTTGCGGTACAGCAACGGTACCCGCTCAACCTCAAACTGCACACGCAAACGCAATACCCTCGCCTCCCCTTCCTTTTCAAAAGATTCGAAGACGCTGAACCCGCGCCCACATCGCCTCGCAGCCTCCAGTTCCAATGGTACCAGCATCCGGTGTCATTTTCTGTCCCCGTAATAAATTCTCTGCAGCTTCTGAATTTCCTCCTGAATACTCTCCCGCAAGGTTTCAGGTTCAAGAACCTCGGCATGGGCACCGTATCCCAGAACCCAGCGCTTGATTTCCTCGGGATTCGCCCAGACGGTGAAAACGATGCCCCCATCCGGGAGTTCCTCGATTTCCTGGTTGGGATGCCAGACGCGTTCCCTGATCCAGGCAGCCTGGTACGCATCAAAACGAACGCGTATCCTCACCCTTTCTCCCCGGTACATGCGGAAGGCACTCTCCAGATACCGCTGAGGGGAGAAGTCCTGAGGGTACGAAAAATTCTCCCGGAGGACCTCCACCCATCGCACCCGGTCCAGAGCAAAGTCCCGGATCTCGCCGCGGAGATGGCAGAACCCACAGAAGTACCACACCCCCTCGAAGTTGTAGAGATGGTATGGGTCCACTTTTCGTTCGCTCTCGGCGCGAGAGGACAAACCGTAGTAGCGAATCAGGATACGCCGCTTCTGGGTTATGGCCTGGAAAATCTTGCCGAAGGTCTCGCGCACGTCCACCCGCATGGCAAGGGGGGTGAGCAAGGGAGAGAGGAACATGTCAAACTCCTGGGGGCTCATCTTCAGGCCTTCCGGAAGCATCAGTTTCAATTTCTCTCCGAGTCTGTGCAGGGCGTCTTCAAGTGGCGTGCCTCTGAACTGCCTGGTAAGATTCAGAAAGATAAAGAGCGCCAGGGCTTCTCCCTCGGTAAGATGCAGAAAGGGCATGGACCAGGGCTTTTCGAGGTAGTAGCCCCTGCGTTGCCTGTCGTAGGCTATGGGCGCGCCGAAGTCGTCTCTCAGCGCCTCGACGTACCGTTTCACCGTGCGGGGACTGACTTCAAGGAGTTCTGCTAACCGGGTGACACCTGGGTAACTCTCCCTCTGGAGTTCCTGCAGGAGACAGTACAGCCGGAAAAGGAGGGAACGCCTGGAAAAAACACTCCGGTACAGGTGAGATTCTCTTCCTTCCCCAATGCTCTCACCTCCCTGGGAGTCTCAACGCCATGGTAGCAAAACACCCCCAAAGGAGCAAGTTGCCTCACGCCTCGGGAGGTACTATACTCTCTTCAGGAAGGTGACACCAGTGTTCCATGTGGGGACCTGTTCGTGGACCGATCGGACGCTGATTGAGGAGAGCGATTTCTACCCCAAAACCGTTCAGACTCCGGCAGAACGTCTCCGTTTCTACGCGGAGCACTTCGACACTGTAGAAGTGGACGCTACGTTCTATGCTTTCCCTTCTGAAAGGAATGCAGTTCTCTGGGCTCAACGAACCCCACCCGCGTTCCTTTTCAACATCAAAGCCCTGTCCCTTTTCACCTTCCACCGCACGCCCCGGAAAAGTCTTCCCCTTTTCCTCCTCAAGGCCCTTCCAAATCCAGAGAAAGCACCAGAGGAGCTCTCCGCCTGGGACCTCCCCCTTTCCTGGCTTGCGGAAGCCCTCCAGGCATTCCTGCAGACCCTTACCCCCCTCAGAGAAGCGGGAAAACTCGGGTACATCCTCTTTCAGTTCCCTCCCTGGTTTCGCCCGGAGGAGAAAACCCAGGAATACCTCCGGTGGTTGCGGCACCACACCGAAGGCCACACTGTAGCTATTGAGTTTCGCCACCGAAGCTGGGTTGCCCCGGCAAATCTTCCCCGTACCCTGAACCTCCTCAGGGACCTCAACTTCTCCTTTGTGTGCGTTGATGAGCCCGACCTCCCCTGGACGGTCCCTCCACTCTGTGAGCAAACGAGCTCTGTAGCGGTGGTACGTTTCCACGGGAGAAACAAAGAAGCCTGGCAGACGAAAAACCTTCCGGTGTGGGAGAAATTCCGCTACCTCTATTCCACCGAAGAGCTTCGGGAATGGCGGGAGAAAATCCTCTCCCGGTTCCCAGCGGAAACCGAAGTCTTTGTGATGTTCAACAACTGTTACCGGGACTTTGCAGTGCGGAACGCCCTGGAAATGAAAAAGCTCCTGCAGGGAGATGATGTTCATGTTCACGTATGATTTCTCTGGGAAAAACGTGGTGGTGACCGGTGGGGCCCAGGGAATAGGCAAGGCCGTGGCACAGGCCTTTCTTTTGGCCCATGCCTGGGTCTCGGTGTGGGATGTGGACGAGGAAGCCCTTCGGGAACTTTGGGAAGAATGGGCGGAATGGAGGGACCGACTGCTTCCGGTGGTCTGTGACGTTTCAAAAGAACCCGAAGTCCGGAGGGCCAGGGAAGCAGTGGAACGGGAAGCTCATGCAGTGGATGTTCTGGTGAACAATGCGGGGATTTTCATTGGCAAACCCCTCGAGGAACTCACCGAAGAGGAATGGGACAGAGTCCTCGGAGCGAATCTCAAAGGTATTTTCCTCGTCACCAAACACCTTCTCCCCCTCTTTCGAGAAGGCGGGACCATCATCAACATCGCTTCAACCCGGGCGCTCATGTCCGAGCCCCACACCGAAGCCTATTCGGCCTCAAAGGGTGGAGTTCTCGCCCTCACCCACGCCCTGGCTATTTCCCTTGGAGAACGCAAAATCCGGGTCAACGCCATAAGCCCGGGGTGGATTGAAACCTCACCCTGGAAAAAGAGGGCGCTTCGCCGGGAACCGGAGCTGCGCCCCATTGACCACCTGCAGCATCCCGCACAGCGTGTGGGAACTCCAGAAGATATCGCAGCGGCCTGTGTATTCCTCGCCTCTCCCTCTTCGGGATTCATCACCGGAACAAACCTGGTGGTCGATGGAGGGATGACGGTCAAGATGATTTACGCTCCCTGAAAGGAGGAAAGAGATGGAAATCTTTGACATTTCCCTCGAGATTTCTGAGGACATGCCCACCTACCGGGGGAAAAGAGAACGAAGACCAAAAATTGAGCGTATTCGGACTCTTCTTGAGGGGGCCAACGAAACCCGTCTTGTGCTTGACACCCACACTGGAACCCATATGGATGCCCCCCTGCACATGCTCCCTTCCGACATCTCTATCGACCGGATTCCCCTCTCCTCTTGCATGGGTCCTGCGGTGGTCCTTGAAATCCGCCACCGTCCTGTGATTACCGAGGAGGACCTGAAACCCTTTGAACCGGTGTTACCCGAGGGACACTTTGTCCTCCTCAAAACCGAGAACTCCTTCAGTGACCTCTCCCGGGAGGACTTCGTGTACCTCAGTGAGGGAGCGGCTTACTTTCTGGTGGAGAAAAGACTCAAAGGCGTGGGCATCGATGCCCTGGGGGTTGAGCGGGACCAGCCAGGTCATCCTACCCACAGGATACTGCTTGAGAATGGTCTCGTCGTGGTCGAAGGTTTACTCCTGCGCGATATCGCCCCCGGGGTGTACTTCTTCATCGCTCTTCCTCTGAAAATCCGGGGAGGGGATGGAGCTCCGGCCCGGGCAATGCTCATCAGGATGTGATCCTGATGCGGACCCTTGTGTTCTTCGGAGCTACAGGCAACCTCTTCACCAGAAAAATCCTCCCTGCCCTGGCCACGCTTTCGGCAGAGCAGGAGTTCACCGTTGTGGCCCTGGGGCGCCGCTTCAAAGACCACGCCTCGTACCGGGCCTTTGTCGCTCAGCTACTTCCCCGCCCCTCTCCCCTCCTTGAGCGCCTCACGTACGTTCAGGGGGACCTCGAGAACCCCGGGGAGCTTGCTCTGAAGATTTCGCCCCTCCTTGGGAACGGCCCCCTGTACTTCTACCTCGCCACCCTCCCCTCCCTCTACCGGGATGCCCTTCACTGCATCGAGGCTCTCGTGCAGGGAAGAAACCCCAAAGACCTCTTCGTGGCCCTGGAAAAACCTTTCGGGAGAGACGAACGGGATTTCCTTGCCCTTGAGGAGAGTCTAAAGAGCGTTTTCCCCGAAGAGCACATCTTCTACGTGGACCACTACCTGGGCAAAGGCACTGTTCAGAACCTCGTGGTGCTCAAGGCAGAGAATCTTTTTATTGAGCGGCTTCTTTCCCGGGAGTTCGTCCAGGAAGTCCATATTGGGGTCTTCGAAGAGGAGGGTGTTGGGGAACGGGGGGCCTTCTATGAGGAGACCGGGGCAATCAAGGACATCTTCCAGAACCACCTCTTGCAGCTTTTCACCCTTCTTGCCGTCGATATCCCTCCTCTGTGCGCTGAGGACCAGAAGGAGTGTACCCGTTTCTTCCTCCAGCTTTCCCGGGAACGGGCAAGGTTACTCTCTCAGGTGCGCCTTCCTGAGAGTCATGAGGTGCAGCTCGGGCAGTACGCGGGGTACCGGGAAGAGGTGCGGAATCCCTCATCCCTGCGGGAGACCTTCTTTTTCTTTCCACTCTTCCTCGATACAGAACGCTGGAGAGGGGTGCCCTTTTATGTGGCAAGTGGCAAAAAAACGGCCCAGAAACGCTCGTTCATCGAAGTCCTCTTCCACTCTGTGGTCACACCGCCAAATCGGCTTCTCATCGAAATCCAGCCTGAGGAACGGATTGACCTTGTGGTCTCAGTGCGGAAGCCCCAGAGAGAGCTCGAATCCACTCCGGTAACACTGAATTTCACCTATTCAGGGGCGTTTAAGGCCAGTACTCCAGAAGCCTACGAGAAAATCCTTTACGATTTCCTGCACCACGACCGGACGCTCTTTCCTGACTCCTCGTTCATCCAGGAAGCCTGGCGCCTCACCGACCGGCTTTTAGCAAACCTGAAAACTCACCCTCCCGCATTCTGCCGTTACCGGGAAGGCGTGCTGACCCCGGAAATCCTCTTCAGGGAGAAGCGGATTCCAGACGAAATGTACCCCGGATAACACGGAAGAACTCTGGGTGCGTCAGGTCCACGTCGCTTGCAAAGCCTTCGCTCTCCAAGAAGTGTTCCTTGAAGTACGCCCGGACCGGGGAACGGGTCTGGATGGTCTTTTCGGAGCTAAAGTAGAAGAGCTCTTCGGTCTCAAGGCGGTCTCCCGAAGAGGACGTCACCACCACATTCCCCCGGAGTCTCACGTTCTTGCGCAGGAGGTTCACATCGGCGGCATGACTCTCAAGCGTTGCCCGAAGCTCCCCATCATCCTCAAAAACGAGGATGCGCACTCCCCCTGAACACTTCCCCAAAGTCCCACCCTTGTCAAGCTCCATAGCCTGAGCCTCAAGGACAAAACGGAGCACACCCCGCTCCCAGCCCCGGATCCGGACTCCCTCGCTCTGGATGGGGAAGGAAACGGGGGTTTCTTCCGGGAGGGCTTCCTGATCCACCTCCTCCTCGGGAGAACGGGGTGGGGAAAGCGCAAGGAACAGAAAGACCATGGCGAACCCCACCCCGCACACTACAGGGACAATCAACCACCTATGGCTCAAGCTCATAGGGCCAGCAGGCAATCCCTCCATCCATAACCTTGACGTCCCTGAACCCCGCATGCCGCAGAATGAGCGAGGCTTCATACCCCCGCAGGCTCACCGCACAGAACGTGACAATCTCCTTGTCCTTCGGGAGCTCCCCGAGTCTCTGCGGCAACGTCCCCAGAGGGATGAGAGTGCTCCCGGGAATGCGGACTTTCTCGTACTCTTTGGGAGTGCGCACGTCAAGGAGGATGAAATCGTCTCCCCGCTTTCTTTTCCGTTCCACCTCATGGGGCGAAATGCCCACCATTCTCCCCTCGAGCTTGTTCCGCAGGACATTCGCCGCCACACAAATGTTGTCAATCGCCGAGGCATAGGGAGGGGCATAGGGAAGGTCGAGGTTCGAGAGGTCCTCGACCACACCACCATAGTAGAGGGCCGTGGCTATGGCGTAGATACTCTTTGTCACTTCCCCACGTCCAATAATCTGGGCTCCGAGGAGTTTTCCGCTTCGCCGATCGGCGACGAGTTTCGTGATGACCTGTTTTGCCCCGGGGAAGTAGTGCGCCCTGTCCGGAGCAGGAACAAGGGCATATTCCGGGTCATACCCGAGCTCCTGGGCCTGGCGCACAGTAAGACCAGTGCGGGCAATGGTGTACTCGAAGAGCTTGAAGATCACCGAATTCAGAGCACCGCGGAAGACTTCGTTGCCCCCAGCGATGTTGATGGCCGCCACACGCCCTTCTTTGTTGGCCAAAGACCCCATGGGCATGTAGGCTGCTTTTCCACAGACAAGGTGCTCGATCTCTACACAGTCCCCAACGGCAAAGATGCATGGGTCACTTGTGCGCATGAAGCAGTCAACCTTGATGCCACCTGTTTCTCCAATGGCAAGACCTGCCCGCTGAGCAAGGTCGGTGTTGGGGCGAAAACCGGTGGCCACAATGACGAGGTCCGCCTCATAAGCCCCCTTGTCGGTGATCACCCGCTTCACTACACCCCCCTGTCCTTCGAGGACCTCCACCCGCTCCCCAACCCTCACCGTCACACCCTGGGACTGGCAGTAGCGCCGCACCAGAATGCCCATATCCTCATCGAGGATAGGGAGAATCTCGGGAAGAACCTCGATGACCGTTACCTCAAGCCCACTTTTCACGAGGCTTTCGGTCATCTCCATCCCGATGAGCCCTCCACCGATAATCACAGCTTTCTTGGCGAGTTTCTCTTTAATAGTCCAGCGGATAGCCTCGGCATCCTCAATCCCGTGGAGGGTGTACACGTGCCCGAGGTCTCTTGCGCTGATAGCGGCGTCGGGATGTTCCAGGTCCACCGCTTTAATCGGTGGGAAAGAGGGCTTTGCCCCGGTGGCAAGAACAAGGTAATCATAGGGGAAAGAGAGCATCTCGCCGGTGTCAATCCTCCGGGCCTCAACGACTTTCCTCTCCCGGTCAATCCGGATCGCCTCAGTGCGGTTGTAGACCTTGATGCCCTTGGATTTCTCAAAAAATTCTGGGTCTCGAAGGACCCCCACCGGGGTTTCCATGAGCTCCCGGTACTCCTTCACCTCACCGCTCACATAGTACGGAAGCCCGCAACCTGCGTAGGAAAGAAACTTCCCCCGCTCGATGATGACGATTTCCGCATCCCGATCCAGACGGCGGAGTTTTGCCGCCACCTTCGGCCCGCCAGCAACACCACCGATGATGACTATCCTCTTCCCCATCGCCATCCTCCTCTCTATCGACCTCTGAGTGACCGTACTTCGTTATAGATGGTGCCAAGACAGAAAAGCGATGCCCCGCCGACGAAAAGTCCAAATCCCCCGAGAACTCCTCCAAAACCTCCTGCCCAGACGAGGTCCGAAAAGGGTGGGACAAAGGAGGGTCCTCCTGGGGGGGTGGATTGGGCAAGAAACCCCATCCATCCCCGGACACCGATAACGGTGAAGACGGCCAGGACCACACCAAGGCACATCACCACAATACCCACAATCCGCAGAAACGTTCCCACTTTCTCCCCTCCCCCGTTTTTTCCTCCATTCTACTCCAGAAGCGCCAAAGGAGAAAGGCCTCCTTGCTTATCCCGGGAAAAGAGGATAAGATTAGGAAAAAGAGAGAGGAAGGTGGATATGGGAACGGTGGACCTCTGGCGTGAAATGCGGAAAAGCTTCGACTTCCTCGCGCGGTACCCCCAGACGATTCTGTACGCCCTTCCCTCGGCCTTTCTCGCCAGCGTGGCCAGCTTCCTCGTGTGGGACCGGGGGCTCTCCCGGATTATTTTCCTCTTCCAGTGGGGGGTGGGCATCCTCCTCATCCTCTTTGCCCTGTTTCTGGCACTCCTTACCCTGGGTTTCATCACTTTCCTCCTCTGGGATTTTGAGGTCCGGGGAGAGGTGAGCTTCAGGCGGGCATTCTCCATGTTCTCCCGGAGATTCCCCGAGGTGTTCTTCACAGCCCTTGTTGTGGGGTTCCTCGTGGGCTTTTTTTCCTTCTGGTTCTTCTTCCCGGGGCTTGTGTTTGGGTTTCTCCTGATGTTCACTATCCCGGCAGTCGTGGTCGAGGGGGACGATCCTTTCTCGGGAATTCGCCGGAGCTTCCAGCTCGCTGTGGAAAACCTCGGTGAGTGTTTCACCTTCACCGTGGTGGCCCTCTTCTTCCTCGTCGTGGGGTACCTTCTCTTCTGGGCCTTTGGCTTCCTCTCCTTTGCCGGGGTTGCCATCAACACGTTCCTTGGAGGCGGGATTCTCGCCTACCTTTCCGTGTTCCTCAGCCGCCTGTACCTTGGGCTTTCCCGCTTCTGACCGAGAGACTCCCAAGGTCAAGGACAAGGCCATCGTGGGCAGCAACGGTGGGAACCCCGCACCGCTCTGAAAGGCGCTCGGCAACTTCCCAGGGTTTCTTGCGGAGAATCGTCATCCCGAAATGGGTGAGAATGGCCAGACGCGGACGAATCTCCCTGATGAGGAGTTCAGCATCAGGAACGCTCAGGTGCAAAAGATCCGGATGGTCGCTCCTCTCAAGCCGCAGGGTGTGGATGACCAGAACGTCGCTTCCGGCATAGGCGGAGAACAGCTTCTCCGTGAACTGGGTGTCAGTGACGAAGGCAACCACCCCCTGGGGGAAAAAGAACTTGAAGCCGTAGGTTTCAACCCCGTGAACGTGGCGAAGAGGGGTCGCAAAACGAAGAGGCCCCAGGGTGTACTCCCCTCCCTCAACAAGGATGTGGAGACCTTCAAGGTGTTCCCGAAGATACCGGAAAATCACGGGTTCTCCTTCTAAGGCATCCTGAGGCACAAAGAGGTGTCCCCGGACTCTCGTGGCTCCCTGGGTCATGGCCTCAACGATGATGTTGAGGTCCCCAGAATGGTCGAGGTGCCGGTGGGAAAGCGCAACTCCCGATAGCGTCGCCGGATCCAGGGGAGGCTTACTGGAAAGGGCCCGCACCAGTGCACCGGGTCCAGGATCAAGGTGCAGGGCAGTGCCCTGGAAGGCAATCCACACACCTCCGGAAGCTCGGAGTTGCCTCGTGACCACAAAACGTGCTCCCGCTGTTCCCAGGAATTTGATGAAATCTCCCATCAAGGAGTACTATACTGGAAAATGGAGGAGGCGTAAAGATGACCCGTCTTGTGATTCTCGGGCGGCCAGGGGTGGGGAAGACCACCCTGGTGAAACGCGTGGCCGAACACTTCCCCGGGCTTTTCCGCGGCTTCTACACCGAAGAAATCCGCGAAGGACGCGTGCGGACCGGTTTCTGGATTGTCACCCTTTCGGGGAAACGCAGTGTGCTGGCTGCAAAGGGAGGGACCTCACCTCTGCGGGTGGGGGAATACGCGGTGTTCGTTGAAGATTTCGAGCGCCTGGTGCTCCCCGAGCTTGAGGATGCTCTGGAGCAGAGGGCAGCACTCCTCGTCGACGAAATCGGCAAAATGGAGCTCTTCTCCCGGAACTTCCGGAAACTCCTCGACACTCTCTGGAAGGAGGCGGAACTCCTCCTGGCTACCTCCCGATTCCCCGAAATCCCCGAGGTTCAGGAACTCTTTGCCCGGCCCGGAACCATGCGGTTCCTCCTTACCCCTGGGAACCGGGAAGAGGTCTTCACCCGAGTGAGGGAACTCATCGGAGAACTCACGAGGGGAGGAGGACGCGGCTCTTCATCGAGAGCTCCTCAACAATGGTGAGCGTCAAGGACCTGGCAAGGTCGATTTCTTCGGTGATGTACCCTCCCCTCCCATCGGGTACCCGGACAGCCACACAGGGGCGGAAAGGCAAAACGGGATTGAGACGGCTCACCACTGCTTCCCGACCATCGGAGAGACGGACCACATCCCCCACCTGATACGGGGAAAGGTGCGCGACAAAGACGCGAACCACCCTTTCGTCGAGTCTATACCCAGCATTCCCCATAAGGTACTCTACGGCTTCGGCCACCGGCATAGGTTTCCGATATGGGCGCTGCGAGGTGAGGGCTTCGTACACATCGGCCACAGCCACAATCCGGGAAAAAAGGTGAATGGCCTCCGCTCCAAGCCGAAGGGGATAGCCACTGCCATCAAGACGCTCGTGGTGTTCAAGGGGAACGAATTTGACAAGATCCTCAAGGGCTCTCTGGTTGTCAAGGAGATTCTTGGCCACCAGAGGATGTTCACGGATAATCCGCCACTCGTCGTCGCTTAAGGCAGAAGGTTTGCGAAGGATTTCTGGGGGAATTTTGAGCTTCCCAAGGTCGTGGAAGAGCGCCCCAAGACCAAGCTGCGCGAGGTCTTCCCGCCCAAGGCCCAGAAACTTCCCGATGAAGAGGGCAATAATGGCCACGTTGAGTGAGTGCGTGAAGGTGAAGTCGTCATGCCGTTTCAGCTGAACGATGGGGATAACAAGCTCCTCGTGGGCCCGAACTTCTTCAAGGATGGCTCCTACCTGCTCTTCAAGCGGCTCAAGGGAAACGTGGCGCCCCTGCGCAAGGCCGTGCATGGTGTCCTCAAGGCAGGAAAGCGTCTTCATCTTCACTTCGAGGGACACATCCTCTTTCGCCGCTTCCTCCCGAACCTCTTCCACGACCTCCGCCACTACAGTAGTCATGGCCCGGCGCCTGAGACGCTCAAGGAAGGCCTTGGTAACGGTCTGCCCCCGAAAGAGCAGTACCTGGTCTCTCTCGTCAAGGAGCGTGAAGGGGATGACCGTCCCCACTTCAAGACGGTGGACAGGGATGCGGATTTTCCTGACACGACGCATTACCATGAGAGCTCACGACCCAGAAAAGAAGAAAAATCCGGAATCTTCCGCTCACCCTGGTACGAGAGGTACTGAGCAACGAGAACATCGAGGACCTCAAAAGCCTTCCGGTCCTCCTGAGAGGACTTTACTCCATACCCCAGGGGGGTGTCAACGAGGGCTTGCAGCACCTCAAGTTCCCGAAGAGAGAGGGGAAAGAGCCTTTGTGCTTCCCGGCTGCAGGAATCACACACCACACCTCCTGAGGCGATGCTGAAAAAGCAGGGAGTCCCCGTTATCTTCTTCCGGCAACGCACGCACTCTCGGAGTTCCGGAAAAACCCCAAGGGCCCGGGCCACATCCAGGCGAAAACGCACAAGAAGCGGGAGAACGGCCTCTTCGTGGCGGAGGAATATCTCCCAGAGCATGAGCACCTCATCGAGTAGCTCCTCTTCTCGCCGCTCAAAGGGAAACACCCGATCCAGAACACACAGAAGGTACTCCCCTGCCATCCACCGCAGAGGCGTTCGCAGAAGATCCCGGAAAAGCTTCTGAATCTTTCCCTGGACGATGAGGGGCATGCCCGAGGCAGTGTAGAAGAGGAACTCGGAAAAGGAGAAGAGGTCCAGGGAAGCCCCAAAACGGTTCCCCACCTTCCGCGCACCCTTGGCTATGGCCTGGAATTTCCCCCGTTTCCTCGTGAAGAGGGTGACGATACGGTCAATCTCTCCGAATTCCGACGTTTTCAGAACAATACCCTCATCAGAGGTGTACCGGCTCACTTCACCCTGTACCCGAAACGGCGCAGCACTTCGTCGCGTTTACGCCAGTTCTTCTCCACCTTGACCCAGAGATCAAGATAGACCTTCCTTCCCCACTGAGCCTCGATATCCCGGCGGGCGTCCTCGCCAATTCTCTTGATCATCCGGCCACCCTCGCCGATGACAATCTTCTTGTGGGACTCCCGCTCCACATAAATGATGGCCCGGATGTAGAGGAGATCGTCCCGTTCCTTGAACTCTTCCACCCGGACCTCAACGCCATAGGGGACTTCCTGGTGCACATGCCACCAGACCTTCTCCCGGACGATTTCCGCCACGATATCCCGTTCAAAGGCGTCGGAGACGATTCCCGGTTCGTAGTATGGGGGATTTTCGGGAAGATAGGCCACAATGCGCTCGAGGAGTTCCCGAATTCCCTCACCGGTGGTGCAAGAAATCGCCAGACGTTCCGCAAAGGCGTAGTGCTTTCCCAGGCGCTCGAGGATGCTTTCCGTTTCCCCCTCCTCAAGGAGGTCCTTCTTGTTGAGCACAAGGAAAACCGGCCGGGAGAAACCGTTGAGCTTTTCCAGGTATTTCCTCTCTTCTTCCTCCTGAAAGGCAGGGTCGGTCATGTAGCAGAGGAGGTCCACATCAAGGAGCGTGTCCTCAATCTCCTGCATCATGATTTCCCCCAGGCGGTCCTTTGGCGTGTGGAGCCCCGGAGTATCGAGGAAAACAATCTGTGCGTTATCGAGATTCACGATCCCCTTCACCACCCTCCGGGTGGTCTGGGGCTTGTCCGAGACGATGCTCACCTTCTGACCAATGACCCTGTTGAGAAAAGTGGATTTTCCCACATTGGGTCGACCCCAGATGGTGACAAAGCCAGCGCGAAAATTCACGGCACATCACACTCCCTGGAAAGAAAAGGTTGAGGGTAAAAGTTCCCGCAAACGCTGTACCACGAAACGCCCATCCCTTGCCCCGGCGAGCACCTCGATATCCAGCCCAAATTCTGCAAGTGCCTGACGACACAGACCACAGGGGAAGCAGAAGGATTCCCCATCAGAAACCACAGCAATGGCGACAAACTCCCGTGCTCCCTCTGCCACCGCCCTCCCCAGGGCTACCCGCTCGGCACACATGGTCACCCCAAAAGAGGCATTCTCCACGTTGCAACCGGTGAAGATGCGGCCATCCCGGGAAAGGAGTGCTGCCCCTACCCGAAAACGGGAGTACGGAGCATAGGCAAACTCCCGGGCCCTGAGTGCTTGCTCTACAAGCCTTCTCCGGACCTCTTCTTTCCGGTACACCGCAAGGAGTTCTTCGGTTCGCTTCATCATGAGGCGGCGTCGTTCTTCTGTATCGTCATCGTAACCCAGAAGGTGCAAAAGCCCGTGCACCACAAGGAACATGAGTTCTTCGACTAAAGGCACCCCCCGTTCCCTGCTCTGCTCAAGAGCACGGGGCACACAAACGAGAATCTCTCCCCACACCCCATCGGGGTCTTCCCCGTAGAAGAACGAAACCACATCCCCCACAGTGTCCTCATGGAAGAACCGCCGCTTGATATCCCGCATGTGCTCTTCATCGATGAACGTAATAGCCAGAGTCCCTGCCAAATCCTGGTGTTCGCTTGCAAGGACGAATGCCACGAGATTCTGAAGCAGCGCCCGGGAAAGTACCCGCGTCTTCGTCATATTGGTGACCTCAACTCTTCCCATGAACGCTCTCCTCCACAGGTTCAGGATACGGCACCCGGGCGTGAATCATGCCGTTCAAAAAGAGCACAAAGCGGCGGGCAATGCGATTGATGTCCCGCAGGGTCAGGGAGGATTCGTCAAGCTGCCCATCCTCGAGGTATGCCCTGATGATATTCCGCACCGTCATCTCTATCCGGCGCGGGGTAGGATCCTTCATGCTCCGTACCGCCGCCTCAACACTGTCAGCAAGGAAAACGATGGCCTCTTCCGGGGTGCGGGGGAGAGGTCCGGGGTATCGGAAAACGTCCCTGCTGATGTTCCCTCCGCCCATCCGCAGGGCCTTCTCATAAAAGTACCGGACAACGCTTCGACCATGGTGGGACTGAATGATACCCTGCACCTCCCGGGGGAGGCGGAATTTCCGGGCAATCTCAAGACCATCACGGACATGGCCGATGATCACCCGCACGCTGAGATAAGGCGAGAGACGCTCGTGGACGTTGCGGTTTAGATTCGTCTGGTTCTCAATGAAAAACTGGGGCCGTTTGAGTTTCCCGATGTCATGGTAATAGGCCCCGGCACGGGCCAGAAGCGCATTGGCGCCGATTTCCTCAGCAGCAACTTCGGCAAGGTTGGCCACGATGAGGCTGTGGCTGTACGTTCCCGGGGCTTCAAGCATGAGTCTTTTCAGAAGGGGGTGGTTGGGGTTGAGGAGTTCCATCAACCGGACCTCAGTGGTGAGGTGGAAGGTATGCTCAAAAAGCGACACACTCCCGAGAGCAACAACCGAGGCCAGAATACCCCCACTCCCCCCGTACACGAAGAAGGCCAGGGCCTTCCAGAGAGAAAGCCCTTCCTGCAGGGCAAAGAGTATTCCCAAAACCCCGCAGAAAAGCGCAAGCATCTCGCCCACTCTCGTGAAATGTTTCCGTTCTGCCCTCTTTTTGCCAAGAAGAAAAACTGGGGAAAACAGGTGTACAAAGAGCAAAAGTCCCCCAGGAAGATCCATTCTCCAGGCCCAGAAAAGCAGGGGGAAAAGGAGGAGAGATTCCCCAAGGGCCACCTCCCATCCTGCAAGGGTCAGAAGGACAAGGGGAATGGCCCCAGCGACGAGAAACACTGGAGATACCCGGAGGGTCAAAAGGTGCAGAACCAGGATCCCGCAAACCGTCATCAGACGCATAAAAAGCAGCGTGTTATCTCCAAGAAAAAGGGGTGCGAAGCGGCGGAGGTACAGGTACTCGAGAACCACCACTCCGGCGATGAATATCCCCAGGGACAGAGCTTTCAGGAAACGCCGGCTCTCCCCCACCATGCCCAGCGCCTCAAGGGCTTGAAGGTGCTCCCGGGTGACGATGTCTCCTCTGCGGAGGAGCACCTCACCCCGTCGAATCACCCGCCGCACCGGCTCCAGAGAGGCCAGAATCTGCGCTCTTTTCTCCTGGGTTTTCACCTCATCGACTACGGCGTTGGGACGGAGAAACCTCGTCACCAGAACTCCTGCAACCCACATGGCCTCTCCCGGAAGTCCAGCCTTTTCAATCTCCGTGTTCATCTCAAGAAACACCCTGGCAAGTTCTTCACGGCGAACAGGCTGTGTGAAGAAACGGGTAGCAAAAAGGTCGTAGAGCAATCCCCGGACTGCCTCATAAGCCTCCTTTGGAGCCTCAAGGAGCCAGCGGACTGTGTTTTCCGTGACGTCCCACTTTCGGGAAAAGTTCTCCACAACTTCTGGAAGCGGCGAGAGGGCAGCGGCCCGGATACCCTCAAGACCCACGAAAAACCCGTCCATCTCCTCCTTAACCTGGCGCACCACACCCTCATCCACCCGGTACACCGGGGGGATACCCGCCAGAATCTCCCCCCGGCGCTTCTCCGTCGCCAGGACGTCCACAATCTCCACGTTCTCAGGGGCCACAATGTCCCGGGTGGCCAGCTGACCCTCCCGGATTTCATTCCCCGGCACAAGCAACGTACTCCCAAGAAGGGCAAAAAGCAGGGACCCATAGGCGAGAAACGAGGAAAATCTGGGGGAAAGGAAGGTGCTACCGCCTGGCCATATGCGCCTCAAAGCGCTCATACGCGAGAATAATCTTCTGCACAAGATGGTGCCGCACCACGTCTTTTTCGGTGAGGTACACAAAGGTGATTCCCGGAATGTCCCGGAGAATCTCCTGGACCACGATGAGCCCGGAACGCTTCCCCGGAGGAAGGTCAACCTGGGTGACGTCTCCTGTAACCACGACCTTTGAACCAAAGCCCATTCTCGTCAGGAACATCTTCATCTGCTCGGAGGTCGTGTTCTGTGCCTCGTCAAGGACAATGAAAGAGTCGTTGAGGGTTCTCCCACGCATGTACGCCAGAGGAGCCACCTCAATGATTCCCCGCTCGGTGTACCGCTGGAATCGCTCAGGAGAAAGCATTTCGTACAGAGCGTCGTAGAGAGGACGGAGATAGGGCTCGATTTTCTCCTTGAGGTCTCCCGGAAGGTACCCAAGGCTTTCCCCCGCCTCAACCGCGGGCCGCACGAGGACAATGCGGGCCACCTCTTTTCTCTGAAGCGCCGCACAGGCCATGGCCATAGCAAGGTACGTTTTCCCCGTTCCTGCTGGACCAATGCAGAAGGTAATGTCGGAGCTCCGCACCGCCCGAACGTACTGGAGCTGCCCCGGGGTCTTTGCCCGAATGGGCTTGTGAGAAGCGGTAACGAAAATGGTCTCCTCGTCCTTCCACCAGACCTTCTGCGTTTCCCGGAAGCTTGTGGCCATACGGCGAAGGTCTTCCGGTGTGGGCTCAGCTCCCTCCCTAAGGAAATCCACAAGCTCGGTGAGGAACCGTTCCACCAGAGCAAGGTCTTCCTTGCCCTTCCGGCGAACGACAATCGTATCGCCTTCGATGCTCACATCAACCTGAAAAACGCTCTCAATCACCCGCACATTGGCATCAAGGAACCCGAAGAACCTCTGGGCCTCCCTGATGCTCCCCAGAACGAGACGAAACTCCTCATTTTTCAGTGACACTTCTGCAGACAAGCCCCCGTATCACCCCGCTTCCAGAATCTTCCGAACGACTTCCGACACCACTCTACCCTCTGCCCGCCCCTCAACCCGACGCATGACCTCCTTCATCACCTGAGAAAAGGCGGGTTTCTCGGGGAAGGCGGCAAGAACCTCCTGAACAATTGCCACGAGTTCGTCTTCAGTCACCGGAGGAGGAAGGAACTCCGAAATGACGGCAATTTCTTGTTCTGTCCGCTTCACAAGGTCTTCCCGGTTCCCCTGACGAAAGTACGCAAGGCTTTCCTCTCGCCTTTTGATACCCCTGCGCAAAAGCCCAAGGATTTCCGCTTCCTCAAGAGGAGCCCGCTTTTCAATCTCGGCGTTGCGTATCTCCGCAAGGAGAAGGCGTACTGTGTCCAAACGTACAGTATCCCGGGCTTTCAGGGCCGCCTTCATGGCCTCCTGAAGGCGAGCCTTGATCCCACTATCGCTCATTTCTTCTTTCTCCTCCGGGCCTGCTCCCTTTTCCTCCTCCGCTCACTGGGTTTCTCGTAGTGCTCGTGGCGCTTCATCTCTGAGATAATGCCATTTCGCTGGCACTTTTTCCGGAAACGCCGCAACGCCTCATCAAGGCTTTCACCCTGCCCGATACGGACCTCGGTCACTGTCATTCCTCCCCCGCTTTAAAGTACAATCATTATAGGCGATGGGAAAGGGCGTGTCAATTTCCTCCAGGCCTCTCCGGGACCAGTGACCGGGACTCCCACAGGCAAAACCCATGAGGGAGAAAAACGCCCTCTTCTCTACCCAGCAAAAGCGTATACCAGGGATAGAAAAAGCGGTTTTTCCGGGAAGACTCCGGCATGCTGAAGGTGGCAGGGCCTGATCTTAAAGCCCGAGGAAAATCTGAGCAATGCGGAAATAGATGACGACTCCGACGATGTCCACAATGGTGGTGATGACGGGAGTGGCGGCAATGGCAGGGTCAAGGCGCATCTTCTTAAAAAGGACTGGGAGGAAAACGCCGATGAGATTCGAGATGAAAACGATAGCGAAGATGGAAGATCCCACGATGAGTCCAATCAGGGGGGATTCCCGCAGAAACAGCACCCGCAGGACACCAATGCCTCCAAGGAGCACTCCAAGAACTCCTCCGATGATGGTTTCAGAGAGTGCCACCCTCCAGAGAGCCCTTCCCTCAAGCTCTCCGATGGCCAGCCCCCGCACCATAACCGTGGTGGACTGGCTCCCCACATTTCCCCCGGTGTCGATGAGCATGGGGATGAAAAACGACAGTGCCACGATAGTCTGAATCACCTCGGAAAACCCCTGAATGACAAAGCTCGTGACCGTTCCAAGAACAAGCAGCACCGCAAGCCAGATGAAGCGGTTCTTAATCCGGCGGAAAAAGGGGGCATGGAGGTATTCGTCCTCGGTGGTCCGGATAGCGGCAAGGCGGTGGATATCCTCCGTGGCCTCCGCTTCGATGATGTCGATGGCATCGTCAACCGTCACGGCTCCCACAAGGCGCCCTTCCCGATCCACCACGGGAACAGCCAGAAGGTCGTACTTCTGAATAATCTGGGCAACTTTTTCCTGGTCGTCATCGGTGGAAACGAAAATCACTTCCCGGTTCATGATATCCCCGATGCGGTCTTCTGGGTCAGCCAGGACGAGGTCCCGGAGAGTGACGCTCCCCAAAAGGTGCCGTTCAGCATCGGTCACATAGGCAGTGTAGGAGAGCTCTTCTGGAGGGTTCAAACGCCGGAAACGCTTGAGTGCCTGCTCCACCGTGTAGTACTCCTTGAGGTCCACCACCCGGGGGTTCATGATGCGGCCAGCGCTGTTCTCAGGATACCCAAGCATGCTCGCCGCGATGTCCCGCTGTGCTGGCTCAAGGAGGTTGAGGAGCTTCTTCACCACCTTCGCCGGGAGTTCGTCGAAAAGCTCCATCCGGTCGTCGGGAGACATCTGGTTGAGGATCTCGGCAACCTTCCCATCGGTGAAGTGGTGGAGGAGATTCTCCTGGTGCTCGAAATCAAGTTGCTCGAAAACGGCAATGGCCAGGTCCTTCTTGAGGAGCCTGAAGAGCATGACCTGCTTCTGGGGGTCAAGAAGCCCCATGAGTTCGGCGATGTCTGCAGGATGAAGGGTGTTCACCTCTTGCTTGACCTCGTTGTACCGGCCCTCCTCAAGAAGGCCTGCAATCCGTTCCACAAGAGGGAGAAAATCCTGGCGCACGATTTCGATGTCCATGGCTTTTCACCTCAGGATGTCCTGGCCTTGAGCGTTCTCCTCGCAGGCTTCAAGGGCAGTGCTTGAGAGGATAAGCCCCTTCCACTCCCACCCATAGCGCCCTTCAGCAAGCACAAGGTACAGAATATTGTACTCCGGATCCCCCCATCCCTCAACCCGTAAAACCCAGGTATCATCCCGGGGCTTAAGGTCTTCCAAAACCACAAGCTGTGAGGATTTCGGGAGGTACTGGGCCATGTACTCCAGGGCCTTCTCAGGGTCATCCACGTCAAACTCGCTGAAGTTCACCCCGCTCCAGAAGTCTCCCCTTTTCACAAGCTCCCTGAGTGCCGCAAGGTCTCTGCCTCTTAGGGCTTTTGCCAGGGCATGGGCAAGCTCTTCCTTGCTCTTTGTTCCCACCTTTGGCTCGGTGAGGTACACCATCCGGAGCCTTGCCCAGCGTTCGAAGAACGAACCCGGGGCCTTTTCTGCCACCGCTTTATAGATTTCCAGCGCCTCTTCAATCTTCCCTGCCTTCTCGTAGCAGGACCCAAGCGCCATTTCTGCCTGGAGGCGCTCTTCAGGGTCTCCTGAGAGGTCCACAAGCTCCCTGTAGACCTCAAGGGCCCTGAGGTAATCCTTCTTGCGGTGCTCAAGGTGGTAAGCAAGGTCCGAGAGCACCTGGAACCGCAACGCGAAGGGGTCGTCCTGGGGGAGATGGTCCCTGAGCTCTTCGAGGATCGCAAAGGCTTTCTCGAAGTTCCCCCGCTCTTCCTCGTGCTTGGCAATCCAGTAGCGGAAAAGATGTGACCGGGGCGTTTCGGGAAAGCGAGCGATATACCCCTGGAGCACGGCAATGGCTTCACCGGTTTCACCTTTTTCAGAAAGCAGGGAGTCGAGAATCTCCACGGCTACCCCAAGGCGCTCTTCATCTTTCTCGCTCTCCACGAAAGACCGAAGAAGCGCTATGGCCTGGTCGACGTTCCCCATTTCAAGCAGAAGCTGTGCCTGGTCGATAGGGTCAAGCGCCCAGGCCACTTCAAAACACCCGAGGAGCACTCCAAAAACCACAAGAACAGCCATGTTTTTCCTTCTCACGCTTTCGCCTCCTTAAAAATCGGCCGAAGGCAGGATGATATTCGAGATGCCAGGGAAAAGGGGTCCGTAACCTTCCGGTGGTCGAGTTCTACAAGGTCCCCACCAAGGAGTCGAAAGCCCTGCTGTCCAGAAAGCAAAGCCAGGTCGGCGAAGACTTCCTCCAGGTGCTCAGAAGTAGCCCCCGAGGGGAAATGCGCGACCTCCGGGAACCCAAAATCTACATCCCAGGAGAGATAGAAAAAGCCAGGGGGAAGCGCGAAGAGTCGATCCCGGATTTTCGGCCATTCCTTGAAATTCGAACACACAAAGAGCCGGTCTTCGGGGAAACCTTCCCGTCGCAGGAGATATGCCAGGAAGTTTCCCCGGTGGATGGGAAAAGATACCTCACAGGAAGCAAAAAGGTCAAGGTGGGCATCAAGGACGAGAAGATACGGTAGCACTGAGGTTCTTCGTATAAGACCGGCCACCACCCCTCCCGTGAGGGCGTGGTCCTGACCGACGAAGAACAGCGGATAGGCGAAAACCCTCGGGGCAAGATAAGCCGCAACCCGCTTTCCCACAAGAAATGGCTCTCCCTCAAGGGCATCGGGGACAATGCAATGAGCCCTCATCAGGCGACTCAGAGCAAAGGCGAACTCAAAAAGACGCTTCCCTTTCCCCAGAAGAACGATCACCCGTGTCTTCTTCATTGTGCCCTCCTTAACCATTATATACCCCATGGGGTATAATAGGGAGACGTGCCAGGAGGAAAGCCATGGACCAAACGTTCTTCAAACTCCAAGAAGCCCTTACCCAACCAGGGTGCTTCCTGTGCCGGCTGGAGGAAGACCACGGCAGGCGTTTCCTTGAAGGGCTCTTCTACGAGTTCGTGAACGACAGTACCGTGCGGCACAAACTCCTTGCAGGGGGGTTCTGCCCTGATCACGCCCGGATGCTCTTCACGCTCCGCCCCTCAGTTCTTGGCATTGCCATCGTCCTGCAAAACCTCCTGCAGCGCTATCTCGACGGAGGAAAACGGCCAGACCCTGCCCATTGTCTCGTCTGCCAGAACTGGAGGGAACACCTGCAGCATCTTGTCCATCTCCTCCACACTCGCTGGGAAAACCTGCGAAACTCCTGGGGAGAGGAAACGTTCCTTTGCACCAGGCACCTTGAGGAATTCTCAGGGGCTTTTCGTCTCGAGCTCGAAGAAGTAGTGCACCGGAAGCTCTCCGGGATACTCGGCCACCTCTCCCACTTCGTAGAAAAATTCGACTACCACAACACAGGCCTCCCCATTACTCCTCAGGAGGCCCGTTCCTGGCAGGAAGCCCTGGAGTTTTTCGCAGGACGCAAACTCCAGAGGGATTAGAAAGGTTTCTCCGGAACCTTCTGCCAGTCCTCGAGAAAGCGGGCAAGGCCAACGTCGGTGAGGGGGTGTTTCACCACCTGCATCATAACGGCAAAGGGCATGGTGACAATGTGGGCCCCAAGTCTTGCCGCCTCAAGAACATGCATGGGATGGCGGACCGAAGCCACGATGACTTCTGTCGTGTACCCGTAGTGGCGGAAAATCTCGAGGATATCGGCCACAAGACGCATACCGTAACCTGCCACATCGTCAAGGCGCCCCACAAACGGGCTCACGTATGCCGCCCCAGCCTTGGCCGCAAGGAGGGCCTGAAGGGGCTGGAAAACGAGGGTGGTGTTCACGCGAATGCCTTCCTGGGACAGTACCCGGATGGCCTTCAGCCCCTCCGGAGTGAGCGGGACCTTGACGACGATATTGGGAGCCCACGAGGCGAGCTCCCTCCCCTCCCGGATCATACCCTCAGCATTCGTGCTCACCACTTCTGCGGAAACCGGACCGGGAACAAGCCGGCAGATTTCGAGGATAACGTCCTTGAAGGGACGACCAGTTCTGGCCACAAGCGTGGGATTGGTCGTGACCCCATCGAGGATCCCAAGGGAGAGCGCCTCACGAATCTCCGCAACGTCCGCGGTATCGATGAAGAACTTCATCGCCAGCACCCCCACCCCAAAGACACGAAAGCCTGGGGGAACTCCCCCCAGGCTTTGAGATCAGGCTTTCCCGGCACTCCCAAGGAGCTTGCACTTTTCGACGTACATCTTCTTGAGCTCTTCCCGGGCAGGACCGAGGTACTTGCGAGGGTCAAACTCCTCAGGATGCTCGGCGAGGTACTTCCGGACCATGGCAGTGAAGACCAACCGACCATCGGAGTCGATGTTGACTTTCCGCACCCCAAGCTGAATGGCTCGGCGAATCTGGTCCTCTGGAACCCCGGCGGTGTTTTCGAGCTTTCCGCCGTACTTATTGATGATGTCCACGTACTCTTGAAGGACCGAAGAGGCCCCATGGAGCACGATGGGGAAACCGGGGAGACGACGCTGGACTTCCTCAAGGATGTCAAAACGGAGTTCCGGGAAGGGCTCTCCAGGCTTCAGTTTGAACTTGTACGCTCCATGGGATGTCCCGATGGAAATGGCGAGGCTATCCACCCCAGTCCGGGCCACGAAGTCCTCAACCTCTTCAGGACGGGTGTAGTGGCTCCTCTCGGCAACCACATGTTCCTCGATGCCGGCAAGGACTCCGAGCTCCCCCTCCACCGTTACCCCGTGGTCGTGGGCGTACTCGACGACTTTCCTCGTCAGGGCCACGTTCTCCTCGTAAGGCAGGTGCGACCCGTCAATCATGACGTTAGAAAAACCGTTATCGATACAGGACTTACAGAGTTCAAACGAGTCTCCGTGGTCCAGGTTGAGAACAATTGGGATGTTGCTCCCCATCTCCCGGGCCATCTGGACGGCCCCAGGAACCATGTAGCGCAGAAGGGTCTGATTGGCGTACTGCCGGGCGCCCTTGGAGATCTGGAGAATCACCGGAGAATTGCATTCCACACAGGCCATGATAATCGCCTGGAGCTGCTCCATGTTGTTGAAGTTGAACCCCGGAATGGCGTACTTCCCTTCGTTGGCTTTCTGGAACAGCTCCTTCGTGTTCACAAGGCCGAGTTCCGTGTAATGTACCGGCATAGCACTTCCTCCCTCTAGAGAATGATTCACCTTTTTGTCCCTTCACCATATTTTACCCCCTTTTCCTCCGGGGAAAAGACCTCCTGTGAACTTTTCTCGAGCCGAAACCTTCGCACAAGACCCTCGAGGTTTGCCGCAAGACGCGTGAGTTCCTCAACCGCCGAGCGAATCTCTTCTAAAGACGCGCTCTGTTCCTCGGTGGATGCCGAGACCTCCTCGCTTGAGGCGGCGTTCTCTTCAGCCACCGAGGCGATGGAGGAGAGGCTCTCGGAAATGTTCTGGATATCCTGGGCGATGTCCTCGATGAGCTTCGCGTTTTCCAGAGAAAGCGCAAGGACTTCCTCCTCGCTCTTTTTCGTCGTCTCCTGGACCTTCTGGGCTACATCAAAGGAGGAAGCAAGGGCTTTCGTCTGGTCCATCACTCCCTGCATGGCTGAGAGGATGTGCTCGAAGCTCTTCACCACCTCATCCGTCTGGGATACTCCTGCCATCACCTGGGACTCTGCCTTCTCCATCCGCTCCACCGCCCGGCGAGTATCGCCCTGGATTTCCCGGATGAGGTTTGCAATCTGCTGTGCAGCCTGAGCAGAGCTTTCGGCGAGTTTCCGCACTTCCTCGGCCACCACGGCAAAGCCCCGTCCTGCCTCTCCGGCTCTTGCAGCCTCAATAGCAGCGTTCAGGGCAAGGAGGTTCGTCTGCTCCGCAATACCCGTGATGAGGTCGACAATCTTCCCGATTTCCTGGGAACGGCCTTCCAGGGCCTCGATGCTTTCGGCCACTTCTTTTGAGACCTGCGCTAAAGACATGACGCTTTCCCGAAGAGCGGCAAGGAGCTTCTGTCCCTCCCGGGCCTCCGTCTCGGTCCTCTTCCCTGCCTCAGACACCGACTGAATCCCCAGGGCTATGCGCTCCAGGGCCGCGAAGTTCTCTCGGAACTGCTCCCCCATCTCCTGGAGAAGATGCACGTTCTTCTCTGTGGCCTTTTTGAGGTTTTCGGCCCGTTCCCGAACCCGCCGGGCTCGTTCCGCAACGTTTTGCAGGTCTTCACTCTGGCGAGTGGAGCCCTGGGCAACCTGCGAAACGGTCTTTGCGATCTCCTGAGTCGCCCTGGCCACTTCCTCAACCGAGGCAAAAAGCTCTGTGCTTGAGGAGGAAAGGAATGACGCTCCCTGGAGGATTTCCCGCACAAGACTTCGGAGGTTCTCAACCATCGCCACAAAGGCCTGAGCCAGAAGCCCTACCTCATCCCGCACCCGTTGCCCTATTTCCTGGATACTCTCCATATCCACCCCCAGGTCACCCTGAGCCACCTGCTGGACGATACCCGTAACCTTTCGAATTCCCAGAGCAATGCGCCCTGAGAGGAGGAGGGAGAAGAACCCCACAAGGACTCCGGCAACGACGATCACAACGATGATGAGATTCCGCATGCTGAAAATGGGGGCGTAGATTTCCCGGTGAGGGGCTGTGGCCACAACGTACCAGCCGGCCACCTCCACAGGAGCAAAAGCCGCAGCTTTGGACACTCCCTCGTAAGTATAGTGGGCAACTCCTTGTTGCTTTGCAAACATCTCCTTCCCGAAAGCATTCAGAGCCTCAGAAGACCCGGAAAGAACGCTCTCTTTGAGGACCTTCTCCGGATTGGGATGAGAAACAATGGTTCCTGTCTGGTCCACAAGGTACCCGTAACCTGTTTCCCCAGTTTTCAGAGTGGCAACAAGGGCGTCGAGCTCCTCCACTGGAACCTGGTTCCCCATGGCCCCGATGAACTTCTCATTTACTATGGTAGGGACAAGAATATTCACCACCCGTTTCCCCGTTTCCGGAGAGATAAAAACCCGGGAAATCTGGGGAGCCTGGGTCTCCACCACTTTCAGAAAGGCAGGGTCGTTGCTGAGATCAACCTCTTTCCCTGTTCCATCGGAACCTGTGCCATCTTTGTTCACCCAGTAACTCCGCTCCGCCAGCGGGTCCTTTCCCCCTCCTTTGATGTTGGCGATTTTGGTCTCAAACCAGAGGTCCAGTCCATGGGCTACCGAGCTGGCCATGGTGAGGAGCTGTTCCTCATAGGCCTTTGAGAGGGATTTCTGGAAAACGGAAAGTCCGTACAGAGCAAGAAACACAAGGGGAACAAGAGCAAAGACCAGGAACCACAAAAGCAACCTGCCCTGAAGACTCCTGCGCATGAACCTTTACCCTCCTTTCTTTTCCTTCTCCTGCTTATCGGCACTTTCCGGGAAAACTTTAGCGAACCTCTTCAAAAAGCGTCCGGAAAACATCCCGCAGGGGGAGGGCCTGTTCCTCGCGGACCCGGGGGAGGAAGACAAAGGTTGCCACAAAGCGAAGGAGGGCAGAAAGGAGAAAGACCACATAGTAGGGCGAAAAATGCACCCCAAGACCCTCCATGAAGCAAGCCACAGAGGGCGCCAGGTATTCAAGGACGGCCCCACCAGCAATGTACCCCAGGGCATTGCCGAAAACCCCAAGGAAGAGGTTCAAAACGGCGATGTAGAAAGAACGATGGAGGTCCGGTGAAAGCTTCAGCGCGAGGTTGTTCACCGTAAGGTCAATGGCTGGCCAGAAGATTCCTGCCAGAATCTGAATCACAAGCACAATCGGTCGCCAGTTCGCTTCCGTTGTGAGGCACCAGAGAAGCGGCAGGAAAGAAGCTACCGAGGTGGCAAGAAGCGCAACAGGGATATTCCCAAAACGGTCGGTGAGGCGGCCGAAAAGGCGTATGGAAAAGAGGGTCGTGCAGTTTGCCACTGCCTGAACGTAGAGGGCAATATGGAAGAAATCCATGTGGAGGTCCCGAATCATGTACAGATTGAAAAAGGGGGAGGCAACGTTGAACGCAAAGTACCAGAAAACGGCAAAGAGGAGGAACCGAAAAAAAGGAGGATGGGCAAAAACCTCGCGGAAAAAGTGGATGATGCTTCCCCGGTATTCTTCCTCATACCTCATGGGAGGATCCTGAACCCGAACAAAACAGAGGATATCCAGAATCCCCAGAGCCGCTGCCAGGGCGATGACCACCGAAAACCCTGTCCCCCGGGAAACAGTGTCCAGAAACCATCCGATGCAGAGGCCACTCACAAGCGACGAAATCGTCCCGAGGAGGCTCCGGTGCCCGAAGAACCTTCCCCGAAGCTCCAGGGGAACGAGGTCGGCCACCCAGGACATGAAACTCACCGCAAGGAATGCCCCTCCACAGGCAGTGCAAAGGAGAAGCCCTGCAAAGGACCCAAAGAGCACCCGGCGGTTGCTGACCCAGAGAGGTAGAAGGGCCACGAAAAGCCAGGGAACGCGGTTGGCAAAACCACCAAGGAGAAAGGCGAGTTTCCGCCTTCTAGTCCTTTCGAGCACCAGGGAGGCAAAGACCTGCAACGCTCCACCAAGAACCGGCAGGGCAAGGAGAAAGGCGTAGAGAAGGTCCCCAAAGCCTAAAGCGTTGGCGAACCCGGCGATAGGAGCACCGGTAGTGACGTTGACGAAAACGATGCCAAAGACAACTCCTAAGGTGACAAACCTGAGGTCATTGCGAAGTTTTGGGTCCCTGACGCTTTGAGCGACATCTCGACTCAGGAGAGAGAACATGGACTATTGCTGATCCCGTTGTTCCTCGTTTTCCCGCCGTTCCTCTTTTGGTTTCTCCCCTTCAGGCCTTCCCTCAAGCCTCTGCAAAAGCTCCAACGCCCTGCGAATCTTGCGGTCCACAAGGTCGTTGAGGGTTCCCTCCTCAAAGGTCCCGTCTTCTTGTCGCTTCCCCGCAGGAATCCCCGTGAGAATCTCCATGGCTTCATCGACTGAAGACACGGCGTACACGTGGAACCTGCCTTCCCGAACTGCCGCAACCACTTCTTCATCAAGCATCAGGTGCTGCACGTTGCTTTTGGGGATGATAACCCCCTGGGTTCCGGTGAGACCTTTCATCTTGCAGGCCCGGAAGAACCCTTCGATTTTCTGGTTCACCCCACCGATGGCCTGGACCTCGCCCTTCTGGTTGATGGAACCGGTGACGGCGATATCCTGTCTGAGAGGAACCCCCGCAAGGTCCGAGAGAATGGCACAGGCCTCCGCTAAAGAGGCACTATCGCCTTCCACCCCCTCGTAAGACTGCTCAAAGCAGATGCTCGCAGCAATGGAGAGGGGCTTATCCTGGGCGTAACGGTACCCCAGGTAGCCGCTCATGATGAGCACACCCTTGTCGTGGATGCGACCGCTCAGGCGGGACTCTCGCTCAATGTTCACCACACCCTGCCGGCCAAGATACGTCCGGGCCGTGATGCGGGATGGCCGACCAAAGCTGAAATCCCCAAGGTCATAGACTGCAAGACCGTTCACCTGCCCCACGACCGCGCCCTCAGTGTCGATGAGCAGAACATCCTCTTTGATGAACTCGTCAATTTTTTCCGCAAGGAGATTCAGTCGTTTTTCCCGAGACTCCAGAGCCCTCACCACATGGCGATCGTAGACCCGTTCGGCCCTCTCCTCCCGGGCCCAGAAGTCGGCCTCGAGAACGATGTCTCGCAAAACCCCAAAACGGGTGGTGAGCTTCCCCTTGTGGGACACCATCCGGGCAGCGTGTTCAAGGAGTTTCGCTACCCCGCTGCGGTCGAAGGGTAAAAGTCCCTCTTCAAGGCAGAGGCGGCGGATGAAACAGGCAAAAGCAGCCACGATATCCTGGCTTTTCCGAATCTCATAATCAAACTCCACCTTCACCTTGAAGAGGTCCCGGAAGTCCTCATCAAAAATGGTGAGCAGTCGGTAAACGTACTCGTCCCCGATGAGGATGACCTTTGCATCAAACGGCAGAGGATCAGGGCGCAAACCCTGAGGCACGATGAGGCCAAAGTGCTCAAAGGGGTCCTCCATGCGGATTTCCCGGTTTTTCAGAACCCTCTTGAGCCCCTCCCAGACGCCAGGGTTCACAATGAGGTCCCGGAAGTACATGATGACATAGCCGCCATTGGCCTGGTGCAGGGACCCTGCTTTGAGCATGGTGTGGTCACTGAAATACGTTCCCATGAAGGCCCGCCGCTCAATTCGCCCGAAGAGATTGGTCCAGGTGGGATGGGTTTCGAGAATTACAGGAGGGGTTTCAGTGGCAGAATTATCCACAAAGACGTTCACCTTGAAGGGCAAAAAGGGGTCCTGGAAACGCTGGTACGGGGCAAGGTGCTGCGGCTGGGCAGGGGTTTCCTGAGAATCCCGGAAAATATGGAGGTACGAGAGGGTGAACTGCTTGAGGCTGGTGAGGAATTCGGTAACTTCAGGGAAATCGGCATACCGGTCAAGGAGCTCCCTGAAAAGGGGTGTAATAGTGAAATCGGCAATCCGGGTATCGAGCTCGGCCACCCGACTCTTGAAGTCCATTTCGAGCTGGTGAATCCGCTCAAAAACCTCGTTGATGCGGTTCAGGAGCTTCTGGCGGCGGGTCTCGATGACCTCCTTTTCCGCTTCGCTCAAGGCAAGGTACTGCTCCTGGGTCATAGGCTTCCCCTCATAAAGTGGGACGAGGATAGGACCCATGGAGGTCATCCGGAAGGCAAAACCCTCCTCAAGCGCCTCTCGCTCAAGTTCCTGAAGGATTTGTCGATGGCGTTTCTGGTGTTCATCAATGAGGATCTGACGCTGGTTCTTGTACTCATCACTGGAGAAAGCCTTGGGGATGATTTCCCTGAGATTTTTGAGCAACGTCTCAAGAAGGCGGGCAAAAGTCCTTCCCTCCCCCCGGGGGAAGCGAAGCACCCTGGGGCGGTCAGGATTGTCAAAGTTGAAAACGTAGCACCAGTCCATGACCGGAGGAAGAAGACCGGCTTTCTTCCTCTCTTCAAGGATACGTTCGATACAGGCTCGAACGGCTGCCGCCCTTCCCGTACCACTTGGTCCTACCACAAAGAGGTTGTATCCAGGGCGATCCATTCGAAGGCCAAACTCAATCGCCGCAAAGGCCCGATCCTGCCCCACAAACCCCTGGAGCCCTTCGAGCTCGTCCGTGCACTCAAAGGGAAAAGTTGCCGGGTCACAGGTCCACCGCAAATCCTCTGGTCGGAGACGGTACTTTGAGAGATCAACCTTCTCCATAGAAATCCCTACAGCTCCACGGAAACGGCCTTCACGTTGCCGATGGCTTCAAGAGCACTTCTGAGCTTCTCAACCTCTTCAGGGCCTCCCACAATCTCAAGAACAATGAGTCCTTCATCTCTTTCGTCACACTCAGAGGCGAACTCATGGAGACCAAGGCGGGTTCTGATGTTACAGCCGTACTGCGTTAAAACCTCCTGGACCCGTACCGCTGTTTTTGGCCGATCTCCCACCTTCACGAGGAGAATCCTCGCCACAGAAGCCACCTCCTCAGGTCTTTGGGGATATTATACGCCATGCAGGCCAAAAGAGAAACGGAGTATGTTCTCGCAGCTTCCCCTTGCAAAGCGCCTCTGTGAACTCCCTTTTGCCTGCAGAACCGGAGGGTAGCTTTTCCTAAAGACACTGACGGGAAACGTCGGGGAACCATTCTGACGGGGCAAGGATTCCCAAACACCACATCCGGTGTTCCTCTCAGTAAGACGCAAAACCAGAACAAGTAGAAGAAAAACCTTCCGACTCTTGCACTACTTGCCAGACTCGCCAGAAACCGGTGAAGCGCGCAAATGTTACGGAAGCAGAAGTCGGCTCTCTGCAGGCTTTCCGAAAAAATGGAGCGGGAAACGGGACTCGAACCCGCGGCACCCAGCTTGGAAGGCTGGCGCTCTACCACCTGAGCTATTCCCGCCCGCTACAGGTGATTATAACACAGCTTCCCGGAACGTCAAGGACCCGCCCCACCCCATTCTCACCACGCAGAGGGCGAAAGTCAGAGAACACAGAAAAAACAGAGGGAGTTCTTTTCTTCTGTGTTACCCTTTGCTTTTTTAGCCTTGTACATCTTTTGGTCTGCTACCTTTATTGCTTCCTCAACGTCCTCCTCCCCTTCCCACTCGCTCACTCCAAAGGAGAAGGAAAAAGGAAACCTCGAGAGAGCCCCAGCTATCCGCTCGAGTGCCCTTGTAGCTCCCTCCTCTGTTCCCCCAGGAAACGCAAGGAGCACCTCATCCCCACCAAAACGAACCGCAATGTCCTCCCCCCGAATGCTCTCAAGGATGACCCGAGCAAGGGTTTTGAGAAGTTCATCCCCTGCATGATGCCCCCTGGTATCGTTAACTTCCTTTAAGCCGTCGACATCGAGCATAGCAAAAGCAATGCTTCCTCCGCTCCGTTTCTGCCGCTTCACTTCTCGGGGAAGCCACTCCTCAAAGAAGAAGGTTCGAGAATAGAGGCCTGTTAGATAGTCCCGGACGGAGGAACGCTTGAGGCATCGCACAACTCCCCCCACTCCAAAAAGAAGAAGCGATAGCCCCGCAAAGAGGCACACAGCCTGAGGAAAGGGGGCAAAAAGCACTCCCAGAGAAGCAAGAAAAAGTCCGCCGTAGAAAGCGAGATACCAGAACTTCTCCCGGACCAGAAACTGCGTTGCGAAGTAGCTGTGCAGAGCTACGGCAAGAAAGGCTGCGAGGAAGGTAAGCCGTACGTAATGCTCCATTCGTCACCCCTCCGAATTTCGCTGACGACCGGGAACAGCCAGGTTTTTGCAAATTATATGGTATAATCCCTAAGGATCTCAACACTTTGTTTCAGAAGAGACTGCGGACTGGGACCTGTACCTTGAGGATCTTCTCAAGAAGATTGAAAGGTCAGAAATTCAAAAGGTTCTCCTTTTCCTTCCTCTCCTCAATGGAGAATGGGAAATCCTCTCAGCCCTTACCCCAGGAAAAGGAAGCGATGTAGCTCTGCAAGGATTAAGGGTCACCCCTCCCCGGGTGGTCGACTGGTCAAAACTTGCGCAGGGAACGCTCGTTGAAAGCAACCGTAGGGGAAGCCTGCATTCTTTCTCCTTTCTCTCTGAAGGGCAAGGGGAAAAGGTGCTTCTCTTCTATTTCGCCCCCTGTCCTCTCCTCCTTCTCGTTTTCGTCCTCACCAGGGACATTACAGGGGACATTCGGGAAGTTCTGGGGAACAATCCTCTTCCTTCTCGCCTTTACGAAGCGTGGGTAGAGCACAATCGTCGTCTTGTTCTTGATCGCTTCCTCCTGAGCTTTGTCGTGTTCCTTGAGGGGATCGATGCCTATACCTACCACCACTCTCTCCGGGTAGCTGTTCTCGCCGAGCAGATAGCTTCCCGCCTTGGTCTTTCGAAGGAAAGGCAGGAGGCAGTGCGGGTTGCTGGCCTTATCCATGACCTTGGGAAGCTCTTCGTTCCCCGGGAAATTCTCCTGAAACCCGGAAAACTCACTGAAGAAGAGTTCAAAGAGGTCAAGCGACATGTCCTGGAGCTTGACCGCATTTTCCTGGGGAATGAGTTTGTAGAACCCTACGTTTTCCTGGCCCGCTACCACCATGAGCGTCTGGACGGGAGCGGATACCTGGGACTTCGGGAAGAGGAAATTCCCCTCGAGTCTCAAATTCTTGCTGTCTGCGACGTCTTCGATGCCCTGGCCCATGACCGCCCTTACCGAGAGGCGTATTCTCTGGAGGGAACCATCAGAGAACTCACCATCCTGGGAGAAACGGGGAAGCTCAATCAAGAGGCCATTCGGGCCCTCCTCTCCGAAATCCCCGAGTACTACCTATCTCCCCTGGAAGGCGAAAGGGTTCCCCTCTTCCCTGGTCTTGAGGTGGCGGTGCAAAGGATCCGGGAAGGGAAAGAAGAGGTATACCTTGGAAAAGTTGGGGAAAGCGAAGAGGAAAAGACCGTTATCGTTTTCCCCTTCAGCGCTCCTCCCCTTGAACCTGGAGAGGAAGTGCTCATTTCCTATGAACTCTCCTACCTCACCATAGAGGCAAAGGCCCGGTACCTTCTCCAAAGTGGGGAACGGTACTTCTTCTCCTTAGAGAGAGCCATGCGGCGCAGAAAAAGTTTCACCCTTCCTTGGAGCCTAGAGCTCTACTTCCTGAAAGTGGAGGGAAAAGACCTGAAAGACCTGGTTCGAGAACTAGTGCAAAACCCTAAGGGTCTCAGAAGGGCCAGGACTGAGGCTGTTGGCGGGGAACACATTTCTCTCCTTGTTGAGGACAAATCCCTCAGGGTTGGGGACAGGGTGGTGCTCCTTTTCGAAGCTTATGGAGAGCGCTTCGTTATTCCCGGGAGGGTAACGCGAGTTGAGGACCTTGGCTTTGCTCACCGCACCCTGGTTGAAGACTTTGCCCTCCCGGAACGGGAAATCGACCGTCTCTACGGCGTCATCTTCCGGAGGCAGAGGGAACTCCGGAGAGGATTCTCCCGCCGCACCCCGTAATCAGTGCTCCCAAATCCACAGGGCGATATCCCGAATGAGAGTTTCATCAACATGCCCGGGTTGTGCGTATTCCCCAGGCGTTGAAGGGCCCTCTCCAGGAACAAGGAGGTGGTTCAGAAGGGGATACCACCGGAAAGTCGCCTGAGGGTGAGAGGACAGGGCCTCTTTCCAGAGGAGAAAGTCCTTTTCCCGAACCTGGAAGTCCCGACCACCCTGGACAACAAGAATGGGACAGGAAAGCCTCTGGACATCCTCAAGAGGCCGGAGTTCCATGAGACCGTAGTAGTAACGGGCGTACCCTCCAAGATACGGCACGGCCTCGTCGTCCCGAAGAGCACGTTCTTGAAGGGCAACGACGGTTTTCCTTACCGCCTCAATCTGCCTGGCCTCGTTCTCGTCCACGGTACCATCAAGACTGAAAAGATACTCCATCTGCTCGGGAACAAGCTCGGGGAGGGATCGAGCTGGAGCGGCGCAGAGAATGATTCCCCGGATACCTCCATCCCGAAGGGCGATTTCGGGGGCAAGCCACCCCCCAAGGCTATGCCCAAGGAGGAACACCCTCCGGGCATCAACATCCTTTTGTTTCCTCAAAAACTCGAGAGCTGCCAGCGCGTCCTGAATGACTTCTTCCTCCACGGTGAAGGAAGGCAACATCTGGGCAATTTTTGCCCCATGGACATAGGTCCTTTTATCGTACCGGAATGTGGCGATGCCTTCCCGTGCTAAACCCAATGCCAGGTCCCTGAAAGGTTTGCAAGCCAGGACGGTTTCGTCCCGGTCGTTTGCCCCGGAGCCGTGGACGAGAAGAACACAGGGAAAGGGTCCCTTGCCCTCTGGTAAGGTCAAGGTTCCAGGAAGTTCGAAGCCTGGAAGCCCAAAGGTCGCTTGAGCTTCCCGGAATCTCTCCGGAGCATAAGGGGGAGGAGAATACGTTGAAGCAGTGTAAGGAACGAAGTAGAGCCCAGAAATTCTCTGGTGTTCATCAACCGCCACCTGGGCAAGGAGGGTTGCGCGCTCAAAGTGGGAGAGCACAAAAACCAGGGTGAACCCGTCTTTTTGCTCTTTCCGCTGTACCTCAAAGGTCAGGAGGTTCCCCAGGTCCCTTGTCATTCCCTCCCAGAGGCTTTTGAGAGCCTCCGAAGACAGAAGCGACCGCATGGTTTCGTCCTCCATGGCCCAGGCCTCCTCGTACATGCCTCTCCGAATGCGATCGAGAAAAGCCAGACTCAAAGACTCAGGGCTCTCCCCTGCACAGGCGACGGAACCAAGGAGGACTCCCAAAACCACGAGAACAACCCATACCCTGAGCATTCCCTCACCCCCTCAGGGCCTGTTGCAGAAACTTCCCCATTTCCTGGTCCATCTTGAGAATGTGGTTTTTGAGCCAGTCCACAAGCACCCTGTTCACCTGTACCACGAGGTGAACCCCTGGGCCCTGGGCCTCGGCCTGCTGGCGAAACTGCAGAAAGGTCTGCACGAAATCCTGGTGTACTTTCCGGTGCTCCGCAAGCCCTGGATACCCGTACCGTTCCATGTACCGTTCTTCGGTGGCAAAGTGCTCCACAGCGTACTTTCCGAGGAAATCAAAGATTTCTGGAAGAAGCGCCTTTCCCGTTCCCTGAGAACAGGCCTCAAGGAGACGGTTGACCTGACGGAAGAGCTCCTGATGCTGGTTGTCAATCTCAGGTATACCGACGGAAAAACGGTCAGACCACTCAAGCATCCTGTCCCTCCTCCCTTCGGAAAGCCTCGATAATGGCCACAGCCATCTCGTACCGTTCAAAGGGCGGCATGAGGTAAATCCCCGCTACCATGTCCCTGATGCCCCGGATAACCTCAAGGGCAATGGCAACGCCCTCGCGCTTTGGGTCTTCGGCTTGCGCCATGCGGGCTCGCAAGCGCTCAGGAATGACGATACCCGGAACCTCGTGGTGCAGGAACTCCGCGTGGCGGAAAGACCTGAGTGGCAGAATACCCCCAAGAAGAGGCGGCAAAGAACCACGGAAAAGGTCGAAAAACCTCTCCAGATCCCTGGGGTCGTAAATGGGCTGGGTGAGGATGAAGTGTGCCCCGTTATCGATTTTCCTCTTCAGGCGCTCAACCTCCTGAGAAAGGTCTTGGGCATTGAGGTTCAGGGCAACCCCGATGGTGAAATTCGTGGCCTTCCCCAGAGGATTTCCGGCAAAATCCACGCCGCTATTTAACCGGCTCAGGATGAGCACCAGCCCCTCTGAGGTCACCTCAAAAACCGGCCGGGCAAAGGGATGGTCCCCCACAGAAGGCGGGTCTCCGGTGAGGGCAAGGATATTCTGCACCCCTAAGGCTGCAGCCCCAAGGAGCTCCGACTGGAGGGAGATGAGGTTTCGGTCCCGACAGGTGAAGTGGACAATGGATTCCACTCCGAGCTCCTCCCTGAGGATATGCGCCAGGGCAATGGGGGAGATGCGAACCCGGGCCATAGGAGAATCGGAAATATTCACGGCATCAACCCCGGCCTTTTTGAGGAGACGCACACCTTCCTTAACCCCTTCCAGGTTGGTTCCCTTGGGAGGGGTAATTTCCACGGTGAAGACGAACCGCTTCCCGAGTTTCTCGGCAAAAGTCGAGGGAGGAAAGGGGGCTTCAGAAACTGCTTCCCTCTCGGGTTCGAGGACTTCGAGGGTCGTTCCTTCCTCTAAGTGCTCAATGGCTTTAGCCAGGGCCCTGATGTGCTCAGGGGTTGTGCCACAACACCCCCCGAGGATTTTTGCCCCCAGGCGGACAAAGGTTCCGGCAAACGAGGCGAAGTACTCCGGTGGGGCTCCATAGACTATCCGTCCCTGGACGATCTGGGGGTATCCGGCGTTGGGCTGGACAGAGAAAGGACCGGGAAGGTGCTGTGAGAACTGCTCGAGAATATGCACAGCTTCGTGAGGTCCGCTACCGCAGTTGATGCCCACCACACAGGCGTCGAGGCTTTTCAAAAACTCAAGAACCCGAAGGAGTGAGTCCCCCGAGGGAGTGGTACCATCGGGGAAAAAGGAAAACTGCACCAGGTACGGGATATTCCGGTCAAAAGACCGCAGCACTTCCACAGCCAGAGCAACCTCGTGAGGTGAGACCATGGTCTCAAAGAGAACGGCATCGACCTCACCCTCAAGGAGAGCTCCAATTTGCTGCCTGTAGCACTCCCTGGCCCTGTCATCCTCAACGCCGAGACCCTTTCCCACCGGCTTCCCCAGAGGACCAACACTTCCCAGGACATACGCCCGACCCCGGGCCACCTCCTTTGCCAGACGCACTCCGGCAAGGACAATCTCCTCGACCTTCTCCTCAAGGCCGAAAAGCGAGAGCTTCAGCGCATTGGCACCGAAGGTATTGGTTTCAAGAAGCTGTGCCCCAGAGGCAAGGTACTCCTCGTGGATTCCCCGCACGAGATCCCTGTGCGTTATGCTGGCAAGCTCAAGAGGAGCATCTTTGGGGTACCCCCGCCGGAGGAGCTCCGTCCCCATAGCACCATCACAGAGACAGACCCTGGTACCTTTGAGGAACTCAAGGAAGGGCTCCAATTCGTTTCCCTCCGCAGTTTTTGCCCATTATACCCTGCCCTGCGCCAGTGAGGCAATAATGCATTCCCGAACCACTTCTTTCACCCGGAAAGCCACAGAGGGGAGCATTCTGTGGACGGCTACGTCGCCAGGGTGTTCCTCTACAAAACTCCGAAAAGCCTGCAGGTACTCTGCCCGAAGTGCAGTGCTAAAGTTGATTTTCCGCACACCACGCACCACGGCTTTCTGGAGCTCTTCCTGAGGCGTTCCGCTTCCCCCGTGGAGGACGAGGGGAAGGCGAGTCCGGCATCGAATTTCCTCGATAAGGTCAAACTGAAGCTCTGGTGTCCTGTCGTAGAAACCGTGGCGGGTACCCACCGCCACCGCCAGAAGGTCAACGGACGTCCTTTTCACAAACTCTTCCGCTTCCAAGGGAGCGGTGAACGAATCCCCGTCCTCCGCCTCGTCTCCTTCAAGCCCTCCAACCCTGCCAAGTTCCCCCTCCACGAGGACCCCAGCGGAATGGGCAAGAATGACCACCCTCCGGGTAAGCGCCACATTTTCTTCAAAAGGGAGCCGGGATCCATCGATCATGACTGAGGAACAGCCATTGCGAAGGGCAAAGAGGACCTCTTTCTCCTCACGGGCGTGGTCGAGGTGGAAAGCAAAGGGGATCAAAAAGCGCTCAGAGAGGAAAAGCAGTGTGCCGTAGAACATGCGAAGATCCAGCGCCTGGTACTCCACCGGGGCAACCTGAATGATGACGGGAGACCTCAGCTTTTCGCTCTCTTCAAGAATCCAGAGAATGAATTCAGGTACAGGAACATTGAAGGCCGGAAGGGCAAAGTTCCCTTCTTCGGCCAGGCGAAGAAGCATGCTTGATGGAACCAGGGGCACGGCAGGTTCTCCTTATCCTTTTACAGCACCAAAGGTCAATCCCCGGACAATGTACTTTTGAATCGCCACCGCCAGAACCACAGGAAGTCCCAGGGCGAGGATGGCTCGTGTGGCCATGAACCAGAACTGCACCCCTCGGGTATCCTCAGCACCTGCAAGGTACACGGGGAACGTTTTTGCCCGAAGGGAGGTCAGGGAAAGGGCGAAAAGGAACTCGTTCCAGGTAAAGGCCACGCATATCGCCACCACGGCGACAATTGTGGGAGCCGCAAGAGGCAGGGCGATTTTCCAGAAAGCGGTGAACTCGGAACACCCATCAACAGCCGCCGCCTCCTCGAGCTCCACAGGGAGCTCCTGAAAGGCCTGTCGGGTGATGACCACCGCAAAGGGTAAGGTGAAGGTGGCATTCACAAGAATGAGCGCCAGGCGGGTATCGAGAAGGCGCAGGGTTCGCATGATGAGGAAAAAGGGGATGACCACGACCACGGGAGGGAGAACTCGCTGCGAGAGGTACCATATGGTGAGGTCACGGTTTCGAATTCGCCGGAACTTAAACCGGGCCAGAGCGTACCCCGCGGGAACTCCCAAAGCCATGGCGATAAGAGTAGCGAAGATGGCGACGATGACACTGTTGAGAAGAGCCATACGACTCTCCCGCACTGAGAGTTCCGTCCGCCAGTTCTCCAGAGTCGGCCGAAACTGAACGAAGGGCACCGAGAGCCCGGTCACCGTAAAGGTCTCTGCCGGAGGCTTGAGTGAGGTCACCACACCCCAGTAAATCATAAAGAGCGCCCAGAAGAGGATAATGCCAACGAGAACGTACCGGAAAACCAGGGCAACTTTCGAGCGTCTCCTGACAACTCCCATGATTCCCTCCTACCCGTAAACTTCCCGAATCCGGCGGAAGAAAATGTTCACGGCTACCGACACCATGGCAAGAAGGAGGTACCCCAGGACCGAGGCATATCCGAAGTCAAAGAATTTGAGACCGGTCCGGTAGGTGAAGAGAGAATAGACCTCCGTTGAGGTTCCTGGACCCCCACCGGTGAGGCTGTACACCACATCGAAGATTTTGAAGGACTCAATGAGACGCAGGAGCAAAACGATAACGATAACCGGCTGAACCATGGGAAAGGTAATCTTTCGGAAAATTTCCCATTCCGAAGAGGAATCAAGGTACGCTGCGTCGTAGATTTCTTCAGGAAGCGACTGGAGTCCCGCAAGGATAACCAGGAAACAGAAAGGCGTCCACTGCCAGATATCAAGAAGCAGAATCGCCATCCAGGCCCAGAAGGGGTTCGAAAGCCAGGGAATCTTGGTCCCAAAAAGGCTCATGAGGATGCTATTAATGGGTCCACCCTCTTCGTAAAAAACCGTCAAACCAAGGTATCCCACTGCCACCGGGGTACAGAAAATGGGAAGGATGAGCAGGGCACGGAACAGGGATTTCCCCCTCATCTCCTGGTGGAAGAGGAGAGCAATCAAAAGCCCCAGAATGACCTGAAGCGTCACCGTCACAGCAACGTAGACAAGGGTTATGCGCAGCGAATGCCACATCTTGTAGTCGCTCAGAATCCGGGCAAAGTTGGCGAGACCCACAAAACGGGCGGGTTTCCCCAGGCGTACCCGGAAGAAGGTGAGACTCAGAGAATATACCAGAGGGAAAATAGTGAAAGCCAGAACCCAGAAAATTGAGGGGAATAGAAAAAAGTACTTGATGCGTTTTCTCCTCACATTTATCCCCCCTCACAGGGAGGGAGGAAACCCCCCTCCCTGATCGTTCCCTCACTTTCCATACCCAATGGATTCCTGGTACACCTTGAGCTGCTCTTCACGCCCGTAACGGTTGGTAATATCTTCCCAGTCCCTTGCCACCCGGTCAAGAGCCTCTTTTGCCGAGACCTGGCCTGTGTAGGCCTCAGAGAGGTGACGGTCCAGCGCCACCCAGTATTCGTTCCCACCAGGAATCCGCAGGTACGGCGCGATGTTGGGGGCAAAGAAGTTATCGTAGTAAGCTTTCAGGTATTCCTTGGCGTCCTCAGGGTCGAAACCATTCGCCACGTAGTCGTCAAGGCTTGCCGTACCGTAAGGCGGCAGGAAATGGAAGCGGGCCCCAGGGTCAACACCGGTCCAGCCCCGCTGGACGTTCCAGAGACTGATTTTGTTCGTTGCGTGGAACGCCAGGAGATGGTACACCACCTCGGGGTGCTTTGAAAGGGCCGAAATCACGCCATGCCAGGAACCACCGGTGGTGTTCCCCCAAACGTTTGGGGTGTCGAACCTGACAAACTTCCCCTGGGAACGGTCATACACTTCGTAGCTTCCGGGGAGAATGGAGCACCCGAGTTTCCCCTTGATCTTCGAGCGAGTCTCATCCTGAACCAGAGACCCCACGTCACCCCAAGAGAAAGTGAACACTGCTTTCCCCCGGAGGAAGTAGTCCCAGGCTTCACCCAGACTCCAGGCCACCTGGGCATCGGGACCGGTCTTCTGGAGCTTGAGCTGGAATTCCAAAGCCTTAACGTGGCCCTCGCTGTTAATGAGGGGCGTCATGTCCTCGGGGTCAAACCAGTAGACATTGTGGTACTTGTCAACCTTTTCCCCGGGAAGAATGCAGAAGGGAGCAGAAAGTGAGGCATAGTGGTACATTCCCTGGGCACCGACTTTGAGATGCATGACGATACCTGAATCCGGTTCACCATCATTGTTCCAGTCCCATCCGTTGAAGAACTCCGAGATATCGTAGAGCTCGTCCCAGGTCTTCGGCGGGATGTTGTACTCATAGCCGTATTGCTCTTTGAACTTTGCCCGGTAATCGGGATTTGTCAGGATATCCTTGCGGTAGTAGAGAATCTGCCCGTCGCAGTCGTTGAGCGGCCCGTACCATTTGTCGCCCCAGGTGTAGAGCGTGCGGATAGAGGGTGGGAGTGAATCGGGATCCCACTTGGGGAAACGAGGATCTTTCATATAGTCGTCGATGGGAATAATGTACTCACCAGCCACAAGCTCGCCCATCCAGTCAGATCCGATGAAGAATCCATCGTACTGGCCAGTACCGGTCATGAGGTCGGTCATGACCTTGGGATAGTGCTCCGCATAGGGAATTTCAACGATGTTGAGCTTTGCCCCGGTAATCTGTTCCCAGGCATCCCGCCACTCATAGAGTGGTCCAGAAATGCCACCTTTTGGCCCACCCTGATTCACAGTAACTGTAATGGTGATACCCTCGAAGGGCTTTTCCCCAGAAGCTGCAATGGTCCCAAGCTCTTCTTCGGTGAAGGTGATGGATTCTCCAGAAGCATTGGTCAGGGTGATATCAGCATGAGCCACTGCTACAGCAAGAAGGAAAGCCACCACAATTCCCCAAACAACTGCTCGCCTCATGGAATTCCCTCCTTTTCGCAAGAGTCTACAAGAAAAAATCGCAAAAGCTCAAAAGGTCTCTTTTGCCCGGCTTCTCACCCCCTTCAGGCCTCACCTACCGATCGCTCAAGGAGCGCCTTTGCCACCTCGCTGTCTACCACGAGGACGTTGATGTACCCTCCTCGAAGGACCGCTTCAAGCACTTCGAGCTTCTCTAAAGAACCAGCAACACCAAGAACGTAGGGGATATTCCTGAGCTTTTCCAGAGGAATGCTCATCACCCGCCGGTCGAATACCTCATCCGCCAGGGACCCGTCTCTGCGCAAGAAGTGGTAGAGGATATCCCCCACAACGTCTTCCCTCTCAAGAACCGCCGCCGACTGGGGGTCGCTGAGGAAGAACTTCGGGACAATGGAACCGGGTTTTCGAGGGTCCCCCATGCCCACAATGGCCGCCTGAACCTCGTCCCAGAGCTCCACCACCCGGCGGACACTCTGGTCCGAGTACAGCGCCCGGGCAATATCCTCGCTATCCACAAGAGCCGGGGCGTACAGGGGAACGAAGAACCCTCCGATTCTCTTTGCCAGCTGGTGCCCAAGCTCATTCACCTGGAAATCCACCTCTATCTGGCCTACAGCCCCAATGAGGGGTACCACCGTAAGGACGATCTTCCGTTCAAAAAAATTCAGCGCCTCGTACACGGTTCGCCCCCATCCAATGCCCAGCACATCCCCATCCCGAAGCACGGACTCAAGATAGCGGGCTGCAGCCCGACCAATGCTCCGGCGGATAAGGGCCGGAGACTGTAGGGAAGCAGGAACCACAATGGCCTTCTTCAAACGGAAGCGCTGCACAAGCTGCTCCTCAAGCTCAGTGAAAGTGGTTGCCGGATTCACCAGACGAATCTCCACAATGCCCTGCCGGCGGGCTGCTTCAAGAAGCCGCTGGATGCGAGAGCGGGAGAAACCGAGTTGCGCGGCAATCTCCTCCTGGGTCAGACCATCTTCGTAGTACAGGCGGGCTATCTCGTAAAGAAGGAGCAGGTCCTCGTTCTTCTCCTCTGACGTCAAGAAGGCTCCCCCTCTCTGTGAGCACTTGCCCTGAACAATCGCTCAAAAACATTGTAGGAAATCAATCTGTCCCTGTCAAGGGATTGTACGGGTTCATATCATGTGGGACACTCAACAAGTCCAGTATCTCTCAGGTACTCCCAGGGCTCCTCTCCCCAAGCTCCAGTGTGGTCTTTTCCGATTGTACACCTTTTCAGTCCACCTTCTAAGGTGGAACCTCGTGTTCCAAGGTCCACCTCATCCTCAGAATACCAAAGAACCCTCTCGAAAGGTCCGATTGAATCATTTCTACGGACTCAGGGATTCAATTTGGATTTCCTAATCTTCCTGGTTCTTTGGAATCTGTCCCTGGGTTTTTTGAGGTTTTTAGTTAAAGCAAAGAGAAGGAAACCCTCTTAGAAGAACTTCGGAAATTCCTTTCCCCAGAATACCGAAAAATGGCGCTCTCTGCGAACCGGAAATCTGGACCAGTACGGTTTTCTTCTTGTCACTAACTCTTCAAAGGGCGGAGAGCATCCTCCAGTAGCATGACCATCTCCTCACTTTTGCTTGTGCATATTCTCAGCTTGCAACGGACTACCACTCATTAATACGCAACGAAGCTTCTCCCAGAATGTTCAATATGACCTTATCAAGGTCGCACATGCCTTCCTGTTCAATCTTCGCGACGTTACTAACGGTCTTTTCGATAGAGGGATTCAGTAGACCCTGAACAACGCCTGTTTTGCTTCCGGACATAGAAAAAAGCGCAGCAATGTAGGCTTCAAAAGCTCCGGTACCCACTTTCAAGGAACAACTCTCTTTTGCTCCATCGCAAATCATCCCAGCAGTATTCACTATAACGATGCGCATGGCTTCTTCCATTTTACGAACGTCGCCCCCCAAAAGAAAAACCATGCCTGCCGCTGCTCCGGCTCCTGCAGCGATCGCGCAACCGCATACCTGGGAAAGCCTTCCCAAACGACTTTTGACAAAGCTTGTTGATAAGTGACTTATAACAAGGGCCTTCGCTATCGTCCAGGAATCTTTGTGCATCCTTTTCCCCAAAAGCGCAACGGGGAGAATAGCAGTGATTCCGTGATTTCCGCTTCCAGCGCTACTCATAACGGGGAGTTTGGCTCCAGACATTCTAGCGTCAGCTGCGGCGTAGCAAAACGTTCTGATAAGATACCCTAAGTCGTTCTCTAAACCCTGCTGCTTCACCAAAGCCTGCATTCTCTTACCAAAGCAAAATCCGTCGTCTTCTTTCCTCTGGAGACCGAACTCTGCAATTTTCATGTTCATATCTACTCCCTGCAAAACGTACTGGACGTCATCTGCATCCATATCATCAGCCAGCCTCAGGAGCTCTTCGTAAGTAGTGTTTTTCATAACCTCAAAAAGGGACTCCTCTTCGTTCAAAGCGCCCTCCCAAAAAGCCTTCCTAAAAACAGTCACCCCGTCTCTGATGACTTCGACGAAGTTCGTATGCTCCCCAAAAATGAGCGATTTCGCCCAACGTTCTCCTTTCGTGATCGTTGCTTCGATATACACACCATGTTTCATCGGGTCGCAAAAGACCTCTACCAGACCCTCCTGCACCCATTGCTTGGCAAGCCGAACATGTTCAAAATTACAATCCCGTAGAACCTCTAAACCGTAGACCGACCTCCCACAAATTGCGCCCAGGGCCGCGGCAATAGCGTTACCCCGCATGCCCTGTGTGCCAGGAATAACAACGGCCATGCCATTTTTGTAAACGCTATCGCTTACGGCAACCCGAATTGACCGAATCTCTCCCGAGGGCAGTTCCTCACTGGCCCTGGCCACAGCCAGGGCCACAGCAGCTGGTTCGGTACAGCCAAGCGCTGGCTTAACCTCTCTGTGAAGGAATTCCTTGAGCGAAAACATGAGGAATCACCTGAAGTTTAGCCGTTTGACCGGCAAACACTGTTCTCGCTCTTCTTTTTCAAAATCACCAATCGGCATACTTCGTGACCGGAAGCAATTGTTTTTTCGAGTTCCATCGCAAAACCCGGAAAAGTGCTTATGATGCCCCGGTCTCCCTCCATCGCAACATCGCACAGGGTGCTAATTTCCTTTTCGTCTTGAGTAAATCGAGACCAAGCTGCCACCAAGGGACAATAATGGAATTCCACCACAAAGCGATCCTCAGAAAGCTCAACGATGTCCATCTCAAAAATCCTTCGGACCGTATCATTGGCAAATTCCGTCGCAAACTTTCTAAGATCGTCGGTTTCTGTGAACCTTGTCTTGCCATGGAAAACGCCGCAACGGAAAACGGCTCTCCTTGCCAGATCCTCCCATTCCTTAAAGCCCTTTTTCCTTGCTTCGTCAATCAATAGGTACAACCAAGTTGCCCTGTGTTCGATTGCCTTTCTCAATTCCTCCACCTTTTGATCGTGAATGGTCGCTTGATTTTTGAAGGCCATTATTGAGCTTCCTCCCTTCATTACTTTATTTCTTATCCTAACCTACCCCAAGATAAGCACCCACTACCCTGGGATCACAGAGGAGTTCCTGAGCATTTCCAGAAAGGACAATCTTCCCAACCTCAAGCACATAAGCCCTATTGGCTATTTGAAGAGCCATGTTAGCATTCTGCTCTATGAGAAGAATGGTCGTGCCCATATTGCGAATGCTGAGTATGAGCTCGAAAATTTGCTCGACGACTATTGGGGCTAAACCAAGCGACGGCTCATCCAACATCATTAACTTGGGACTTAACATAAGCCCGCGTCCTATAGCAAGCATTTGCTGTTCGCCACCGCTTAAAGTACCCCCCGGTTGTTTGCGCCTTTCCTTGAGGCGGGGGAACAACCGGTACACACGATCGAGATTTTCTTGTACGACGCCCTTTTCCTTTTGAGGATTACCGAACATGCCCATAATGAGATTCTCTTCGACAGTCAGATAGGGAAAAATGCGCCTTCCCTCCGGTACATGACAGAGCCCTTTGCGCACGATGACGTGCGGCTTTTCATAGGTTATATCTTCTCCGCAGAAAACAACCCTTCCTGACTGCTTTTTCACAAGGTTTGATATGCTCATAAGTGTTGTGCTCTTACCGGCGCCATTGGATCCGATTAATGCCACGATTTCCTGTTGCTGCACCTCGAAGCTGATACCCTTCAGTGCTACAATACCTCCGTAAGCAACCCAAAGGTTTTCCACCACGAGCATACCAATTCTCTCCTTACAGAGGTAAAGACTCGAGGGCGCCCTCTTGACTTTTGCCAAAGCTTACCCTACCTCGACCAAGATATGCTTCTATTACTTCCTGGTTGCGCTGAACATCCGTAGGGGTCCCCTCGCAAATCTTCACACCGTAATTCAACACGGCTATACGATGGCAAACATTCATGATCACCTTCATATCATGTTCGATGATCATAATCGTTAATCCTTCTTTGTTGAGCTTTCGTATGAACTCAACAAGATCAGCAGTCTCTTTGGGGTTCATTCCGGCAGCCGGTTCATCAAGAAGCAGTAAAACCGGATCTGAAGCGAGAGCTCGAGCAATCTCGAGTTTTCTCTGCATGCCATACGGAAGACTTGAAGCAGTGTAAAACATCTGTTCGACTAAGCCAACACGGCGAAGAATGTCAAGGCTTCTTTGCATAGTTTTCGTCTCGTCATCCCAAAAAGTCCGACTGCGAAGAAAAGCATCCAGAATTGAGGTTTTTGTGTGAATATGGAAGCCAACTCTCACGTTTTCTAAGACGGTCATGTGCTTAAATAACCTGATGTTTTGAAAGGTGCGAGCAATACCCAATCGAGCAATTCTTTCGGGAGCCAAGTTTGTAATCTGCTTGCCCTTGAACAGAACACTCCCACTTGTGGCTTCCAAAAACCCGGTTATAACATTGAAAAGCGTCGTTTTACCAGCGCCATTGGGTCCGATGATACCGAATATTTCCCCGTCAAAGACCTGGATATCGACTTTTTCCAGAGCTTTTAGTCCTCCAAAATAACGACAGAGACTTCTCGTCTCAAGAAGGGGTAACATGGTAATCAGCTCCTTCGGCAAGGAGAGGCGCCCGCTTCGACGACAGGAGATTGTCGCGACGCCAGGAAAACACGACGTTTCCTGCAATACCTTGAGGTCTCAAGTGAACAGTCAACAGTATAGCGATGCCGAAGATGATGAGGCGGTACTGAGCAATCCCCCTAAAAATTTCCGAAAGTACGGTAAGAAGGGTAGCACCAAGTATCGGACCGACAAGCGTTCCTTGTCCTCCCAGGATAACCATCGCGAGTATCGAAAATCCCTCATCAAGGGTAAAACTATCGGGACTGATAAAACTTGCAAAGAAGGCATAGAAGCATCCCGCCACTCCTGCCCAGAACGCTCCGAAAGCCAGATTTAGCAGTCTATATTTAAACACCTCTATCCCCATTGCCTTTGCCGCCATTTCATCCTCACGAATGGCAATCCAGGCCCTTCCTACACGCGAATTCAACACTCTACCGGTAAGAAACACCATAAGGGCAGTAATAGCCAGTATAACGTAGTAGAAATGGACATTACTCCTTAATTGCCACCCTAGGAAACTGGGGAAGGGGATTCCGGGGATACCCATGGGACCCCGTGTCAGTGATGTCCAATTCAACACTACAAGACGAATGATTTCTGAAAAACCAAGGGTGGTCATTGCAAAGTAAATACCTCTCAAACGAAGCGTTGGAAAACCCAGAAAGAAGCTTAGCAGAGCAGAGGCTGTCCCACTGAGAGGCAAAAGAAGCCAGAAACTCAGACCGAGCTTCTTCGAGAGAATAGCTGCGGTATATGCTCCCACACAGTAAAAGGCTGCATGTCCAATATTGAATAGTCCTGAATAACCGTTAATAACGTTAAGACTGCTTGCCAGGAGAGCATAAAGTACCACAACAACGGCGACTCGCAGGAAATACTCGTTGCGAAGCCAAAGGGGTACAGAAACCAGAAAAAGAACCAGCATAAACCAGGGAAACTTTTCCCAAAACCGACCCATTTAGAGCTCTGCCCCCTTTCGGCCCATTATCCCCGAAGGCCTCAAGAGTAAGACAATGACAAGGATGAGAAAAGTAAAAATATCACGATATCCTGAGGAGAGAAGAGCAACTCCAAAGTTCTCGAAAATTCCCAGAAGAAAACCTCCAATTGCTGCACCGGCAATACTGCCAAGTCCTCCAAAAACCGTTGAGGTAAAAGCTTTCATCGCCATTGCAGCACCCATAAGGGGATGAATCGCGTTGTAGTACATCCCAAGAAGCACTCCAGAAATACCACCGAGACCACAAGCGAGGGCGTTACCCAAAAGAACGGCTCTGTTCACGTCAACCCCAAGAAGGGCGGCCGCTTTTTTGTCCATGGACACCGCCCTCAGAGCAACTCCAAATTTCGTATTGGTCACAAGCTGTTGCAGCAAAATACAGAGGAACATTACCGTAGAGAGAACGAAAAGCTGGGTATAGGTAATACGAACTTCACCGAAAGCCAGAAAACGGTTTCCAAACATATCAGGCATAAACTTCTGTTGAGTGCCAAAAATTACCTGTGCCGAGCTTCGCAGGGTGATCGAGAGGCCAATAGTGGCTATAAGAGCCGTTTCCCGAGCAGCCTCACGAAAAGGCCTGTAACATATTCTGTCTATAACCGTCCCTAATACCCACGAGGCGGCAAAACCACTCAGTAGAGCCAGGAAGGCGTTGCCCCTTGAGATCAACAGCGCGTAAAATCCCGCAAAAGCTCCATAAACAATAACCTCACCGTGTACGAACGTCACCAATCCCACAACCCCGAGAATGATAGAGTACCCAACAGCCATTAGAGCGTACATGGACCCCTGAGTAATTCCGTTGATGAGTTGTTGCAAGAAAAACACGCTTTCCAAGCCTCCTTTGCGTCACCGGCTACGATTGGTATACCGTAGCCGGTGACGCTGAACCTTATTATTCTTGCTCTCTCGTGTAGTCTCGCTTAATCACCCACTGTCCGTTCTCTACGACCATGATTTTGTACTTACGTACCACGTCACCAACGGGGGTAAAGGTAATGGCACCGGTGACGCCCTGGAATCCTTTTGTCTCTGCCAGGGCATCACGAATAGCCTTTCTGTCAAACCCTGCTTTTTTGATAGCCTCGGCAATAAGCATCATGGCATCGTATGCACAAGCAGCGTGAAGGTTAGGGTCCCGACCGGCGCGTTTACGAAACTCCTGAATAAAAGCCTGCACCCTGGGATCAGGGTCATTAAGTGCAAAAAACGTATTGGTAACCAAACCTTCGACAGCTTCACCTCCGAGTTTGAGTAGGCTATCTGAAAAGACCGAACTCGGAGCAAGGAGCTTCACATTCCATCCCATTTTGCGGATCTGCTGGCAAATTAAAGAGGCTTCGTTGTACATCGCCGCAATGAAGAGTCCTTCAGGATTGCTTTGACGAAGTTTAGTCAAAATAGCGTTAAAATCTCGCTCTCCCTCAAAAAAGGGTTGTTCCATGGTGACCTCGATGCCGTTTTCTTTTGCGGCTTTCGCAAACCTATCTTTGGTCACTATACCCCAGTCGTTGTTAATGTAGACAATACCGACTGACTTGAGCCCCAGGTAATCCCTGGCAATGTACTTAGCGTTAAAAGGTCCTTCTGCATCCTGAGTACCCACAATGCCAAACATGAACTCGCCAGATGGAGCAAAGTCAGGATGCGATGCAGTAGGAGAGAGTTGCACCACCCCATAGCGTTCATAAATCGGTGCACCGGCTAAGGAACAGGTGCTTGTAAAATCCCCAATAACCGCTAAAATCTCCGGGTCTTGCGCGAAACGCTGGGCGATAATGGCCGCTTCACGGGGGTCACCTTTGCTGTCCATAACAATAACTTCAACCCTTTTGCCTCTTATGCCACCTGCAGCATTAATCTCATCTACCGCCATCTGCACCGCATAGCGGAAATTCTCTCCAAACTCTGCGTAGTTACCGGTAATCGGCGCTGAAAGACCAATTTTGATCGTTTCACCGGCCATAGCAACGAGGGTACAACTCAGGACCAGGGAAACCAATAGCAAAAAGAACATCTTAGCTCTCACTGTTTCCACACCCCTTTTCTAACAAAGTCTGGTACACACTTCTCAACATCAAGTATGTAGAGGTTGCACCAGGGTCTTGATATCCCACCCCCCTTTCTCCCAGATAGGCACTTCTTCCCTTTTTCCCCACAAAGTTTCGCGTTTCAAGCATGCCCTTTTTGGCAGCTTGAACGGCAAAGTCAAAGGCCTCGACGAGAGTGTGTCCACTAAGTACAGCCTCCTTGAAGGCATTAACCGCAGGTTCCAGAGCATCCACCATTGTCTTATCGCCTATGTTCGCACCACCTTTCTCTTTAACCGTGTGCAACATCGCCTCCATTGCCTCCACAACATTTTGAGGTTCGAAAGAACCTTTCTCACCAAGACAGCTGCCAAAAGCCTTTATGGCTAATCCGTACAGGAGAGGCCCCGATCCACAACCAGAGGTAGCCAGAGTTCTTCCAAAATTCTCAAGGATATCGGCCGGGTTTTCGCAGGGAAGGTCTGTAACCAAATCGAGGGCTTTTCGAAGGGCCCTTTTCAGATTGGAGCCATGCTCGGCATCACCAATAACACTGTCCAGCTGGTTGAGATATTGCTCGTTTTCCTCCACAACGTGAACCATGTTACTCAGGATTGCCATGATTTCTTTCCGTGTGCACCGCATCAAACTCCCCCCTATAAATCACATCTGTCTCCAGGCCGGGGTCTGGCAGGGATGGTCAAGAAGTGTCTTCAACTGCTCATCGAGTTTTAGGAGGGTTATTGAGAATCCGGACATATCGAGTGAAGTCATGTATTCCCCAACATAAGCCTTGTATATCTTTATACCCTGCGAAGACAAAATATCCTCCAGGTCGTTAAAGACGACATAGAGCTCCATAAGAGGTGTACCACCCATACCGTTAACCAAAACCGCAACCTCATCTCCCGAGGTAAAGGGCAGGTCCGGAAGAATTTTCTCAAGCACCCTCTCGACAAGTTTTCTTGCCGGGAGGATCCTTTCTCTTTGAATTCCCGCTTCACCATGGATACCAATTCCTATTTCTATTTCTTCTTTATCGAGCACAAAGCTTGGGCTTTGACTTCCCGGAAGAGTGCACGGACCAAGGGCTATCCCCATCGTCCTGAGGAGCAAGGTAGCCTTGTGAGCTACTTCGTAAACCTCGTCTAAACTTCTACCGAGATCTGCCATTGCACCAGCCACCTTGTGGACCAGGATGGTACCCGCAACACCCCGGCGCCTCGCAACATCCTCTATGGCAACGTCATCCGCAACAACAACGCTCCTTACAGGTATACCCATTCTCCGAGCCTCTTCAGAGGCCATGTCAAAAAGAAGCCTATCTCCCGTATAGTTTTTCACCACAAAGAGAACGCCATTTTCGTTTCCACAGTACTTAAGAGCGGCTACAGCGTCTTCCAGCGGTGGAGCAGCAAAAACCGATCCGGCAAGAGCCGCGTCTAACATTCCCTTGCCCACGAAACCAGCATGAGCAGGTTCATGGCCACTCCCGCCTCCACTGATCACGGCGACTTTGCCCGGCACCGGAGCATCGTTCCGTACAATAACCTGAGTACCAGGTAAAAGCTTGATGAGATCAGAATGGGCTTTAGCCATACCCGAGAGCATATCCACCACAACCCTTTCAGGAGCGTTTATCGCTTTCTTCACGCTTTTCCCCCCTTAGAGAGAACGACTTTTTATAGCTCACAGGGTTTTCCTTGCCAGGAAAATCCACACCCCTAAAACCTATCCACAATCCTTCCGACGGGTAATCTGTTGGGTTAACCAGTCTATGAGGAAGATCCGCGCGGTAAAGTATGGAGTCTCCAGCTTTACAGCGCACCGGGTCCCTTTCTCGAATTTGAACTTCTATTTCACCCCTCAATACGTAGCCGAACTCCATCCCCTCATGAACTGTAAACTCCTGGTGGATAGAACGTGGAAAGAGCGTTATAAGAACAGGCTCAAGAACGCCCTTTTTGGGGAGCAGAAATTTCAGAGAGCGGTCTCCCTTCATCGATATCTCGACTTGCTTTTCGCTGGGGAAAAAGAGCACATCGTGACTATTGTCGTCCTCTTCAAATAAGGTGGCGATATGCAGGGAAAAGAAGGAGCAGATTTTACTCAAACTTTTAAGCGACGGCACAACTTTGCCGTTTTCCAATAGACTCAGAAACGATGCAGAGAGACCTATGGCTTTTGCAGCCTCGCTCAGAGTAAGGCCGTACTTGAGTCGCTCCCTTCGAATTCGTTCGCCCACCTTTTTGTAATCCTCTTGCAACTCGCTTTCCTCCCGCCTTGCTACTGATACCATCAAAATTGTAAATCAGTATTATTAAAAAATCAAGAGATATTTTTAATTTTACTGAAAATTAAAACTCAACCCTACTACAGCAACCTGGTTGAAAACCTCAAAAAACGCGCACTTTTCCACACAGGAAAAGCCTCTCGATTCCTTAGCCCGTGAAAGCCCGAATATGGACACGACGAACAGAGCGTAATCGGGAGACTGCTCTACGACTCAGAAAAAGACCAAGGAGAGACAGGAAATAGGGGCTAAAGTCGCAGCGTTTTCATGTGGTAAAATGGATAAGGTGAAATGGGCTTTCGAGAGTGGCTCAGGGAAAAACTCAAGGAGAAGAACATCAGCCAGTTCGAACTTGCCCGGCTTTCGGGGGTATCCCAGTCGGCCATCTCCCGGTGGCTCCGGGGCCTTCGGGACCCTGACCGGGACTCCATCCTGAAAGTAGCCAGAGCCTTAGGAGCCAGCGAGAAGGAAATCGCCCTCCTCCTTGGGCTTGCGGAAGGGGCGCTATTTGCTGTGGAGGAAGGCGAGGTCTCCGTTCCCCTTCTTTCGGGAGAAATTCCCTGTGGGACACCCGTCAACGGCTTTGAGGAGTACATCGTGGGAGCGGTTCCTCTCAACGAGTCTCTCCTTTCTCTGCGCATCGGCCAGGCCCACAGGGCAGGACTCCGGCTTTTCGCTGTGCGGGCCCGGGGGGATTCAATGATCGGGAAAGGCATCGTTCACGGGGATTTCGTCATCTTCTCCCCGGACATTGAGGTCCAGTCCGGAGACATCGGCGTTGTGGATATCGAGGATGAAGGACTCTGCATCAAACAGGTGTTCTTCCAGGGCAACACGGTCATCCTCCAATCGGCCAACCCTGCCTATCCCCCGCTGGTTTTCGTTGACCGCCCGGTTCGAATCGTGGGGAAAGTCCTTTTGAGCCTCTCTTTCCACTGATATTCCCCTTGTCATATTTTATTCCTTCTGGTATAATCCAGCCCACACAACACCTGGAGGTGGCACCATGTCATCACGGCACCTTTTCTATCTCTGGAACAGGAGGCTCAAGGAAGAGGGGCTTGGTGTGGGAAGGCCCTGGAGGGAAGTGCCCCTTCCTCCCGAGAAAATGGAACGGCTCCTCCGCCTTCCCCGCCCTTCCCAAAAAAGACGCATTGCCCTCCCCCTTGAAGTCCTCTCCCCCAAGCAACGCAGGGTGGTTGAACTCCTCTTTTTCGAGGGACTTTCAGAAAAGGAGGCCGCAGAACGCCTCGGCATATCCCGCCGGTCGGTGCGCATCCACAAAAGACGCGCCCTGAAAAAGCTCAGAGAAACCCTCAACTGTTCACAAAACCGTCACAGTTCCCCCAAAGAATCGTCACAGTTCTGCGGTACAGTAAAAACAACATCACACAAAGGGAGGTTGAGAACATGAGACGGTTCACCATCCCGGTGGTTCTTGGAGTACTGGCAACGCTCTTTGTGACGGCGCTGGCCTTTGCTGCACCCCGGTTCGGCGGCAGAGGACCGGAGAATGTCTGGGGTCCCCAGGAAGGTCGAGGAATGCGCTGGGGCCTGGGGAGCATCACCCTCTCCGACGAGCAGAAGGCCAAAATCCTGGATATTGAGAAGAACTTCCTCACCAAAGCAGCAGACCTCAAAGCCCAGATTCAGGCAAAGGTTCTGGAACTCCGGGAACTCCAGCTTAAAGAAGCCACGCAGGAAGTTGCAGAGAGCATCCGGGCAAAAATCACAGAAATCCTGAACCTTCAGGAGGAACTCTCAAGCCTGAGGAAGGATATGTACCAGCAGATACTGGGTGTGCTCACACCGGAGCAGCTCAAGAACCTCCCACCTTTTGGGTGGGGCATGGGCAAAAGAGGTCCTGAGGGCTTCTGTCCAAGGTTCTTCTGAGTACTCCCTCCTTGGGAGCCACACCCCAGGGCCCCCTCCTTCCCCCCTTGCCCTGGGGTGTGGCGTTTTATAGAATGGGAAAGCCATGGGGAGAATCCTCGTTGTCGATGACGAACCGTCTGTGGGGGAAATCCTCCGCCTGTACCTCGAGCGAGAGGGTTTTGCAGTCACGGTGGTGTACGACGGAGAAGCCGCAGTCGAGGCAGTGAAGCGTCACTCCTTTGACCTCGTGCTCCTTGACCTCATGCTCCCGAAAAAGGACGGCTGGACGGTATGCCGGGAAATTCGGAGCTTCTCCACAATCCCCATCATCATGCTCACCGCCCGGGGTGAAGAGGTCGATCGGGTTCTCGGACTCGAACTGGGGGCCGATGACTACGTTCCCAAACCCTTCAGCCCCCGGGAGGTTGTGGCCCGGGTCAAGGCGGTCCTCAGGCGAGGGAAACTCCAGGATCCCGCAAAACACCAGGTCGTTCGCCTTGGACCTCTTGTGATCGACCACGAGGCCAAAAAGGTCCTGGTGCAGGGAACTCCCATCAGCACAACACCGAAGGAATTCGAGCTTCTCTATTTCCTCGCCCTCCACCCCAACCGTGTTTTCAGCCGGGAGAAGCTCCTTGAAGAGGTCTGGGGGTATGACTTCCTCGGAGACACAAGGACCGTGGATACCCATATTAAGCGCCTCCGGGAAAAACTCGAGGCTGCTGGAGCTCCACCTCTCATCAAAACCGTGTGGGGCTACGGATACAAGCTCGAGTTCGAGGAACCATGAAGCGGACGCTTTTTGGCAAGTTCTTCCTCTCGTCACTCCTCATCCTTGCCGTGACCTACGCGGTGCTTTTTGCCAGCATGTCGCAGCTTTTCAGCCAGTTCTACCTCTCCCTGAAAGAGCGGGAACTGAAAAGGCGGGGGGAACTCATCGCCAGCGTTCTCACGTCTCCCACTCAGGAAATCCCCGAGACCGTGAAGCGCCTGAGCGAGGGCATTCATGTGCTCCTTGTGCCCCTGAACCGTCTCTTTGCCCCAGATTCCCCGCTCCGCCACGGTCCCCAGATGATGCGCCCCGGGGCGATGTTCCGACGTGTCTTCCCTCTCCAGGAACTCGAGAACCGCCTTCGCCAGGGCAAGGCGGTGACCTTCCAGGGAGTGCTCCCTGTTCTTCGCCAGGAGATGCTTGTTGTCGCCCTCCCCCTGCCCCCTGATGCCCCGCCTCAAGCGGTCCTCTTCCTCTCCACTCCCCTTGCGGATATCCAGATGACCGTGAAGGCCTTCCGGTACCTCCTTTTGTGGTCCGGCCTTGTGGCCTTTCCTCTGGCCGTGATTCTCGCGTTTCTCTTTTCTCGTTCCCTCTCCGTGCCGCTTAAGAAAATGCGCACCATGGCCCGGGCCATAGCCTCAGGAGACTACACCAAGCGCCTGGAAATTCCCCCTGAAGAGGAGCTTGGGCAGCTTGCCCGGGATTTCAACACCCTCTCCCAGGAGCTTGAGCGAACCATCAGGACTTTAGAGAGGGAAAAACGGGAGATTGAGAACATCCTCCTTGCCCTCAAGGAGGGTGTGGTGGCACTGGACCTTGAGGGGCGCATCCTCTCGGCAAATCCCAAAGCCCAGGAGGTCTTCGAAACCCCTCTTGAGGGGAAAGCCCGAATTGATGAGGTTCTCCCCCAGGATGTCGCTATGCTCTTCCAGGAAACCCTCAAAAGCGGAGTGGCTACCCAGGGGGAGTGCGTGTTCCGCTCAAAGCGCCTCATTGTCCGGGTTGCTCCACTTGAGGATGAAGGAGTGCTCTACGGGGCCGTAGGGGTTATCCAGGACATCACCGAGCTCCGTCGGGCCGAAGAACTCCGCCGGCAGTTCATCGCTGATGTGTCCCATGAACTCAAGACCCCCCTCACCGCCATCCAGGGGTTTCTCGAGGCTGTCCTTGACGGCGTCATTTCTTTCGAAGAATTCCGAGAAAAATACCTGCCCCTCCTCTACGAGGAAACCCTGCGGATGTCCAGGCTCATCCGGGATCTTTTGGACCTTTCTCTCATGGAGTCAGGAAAGGTCCGATGGGAGATGGAACCGGTAGACCTTGCTGCCCTCACCCGGGAGGTTGTCCTCAAACTCACCCCGCTTTTCCAGGAAAAACGCGTGAACGTCGAAAACCACCTTGCCCTCCCCCTTGTGGTCTTCGGCAACCGTGACCGCCTTGCTCAGGTCCTCACCAACCTCCTCCACAATGCCATTCTCTTTTCTCCCGAGGGTAGCACCATCACCATTGAGGGAGAGGAAAGGGAAGGCATGGTGACTGTCTCGGTGCTCGACGAGGGCCCAGGGATTCCGGAAAATGACCTTCCCTTTATCTTCGAGCGATTCTACCGGGTGGAGAAGTCCCGTTCCCGGAAGGGTGGTGGTGTGGGGCTCGGCCTTGCCATCGTGCGGGAAATTGTTGAGCGCCATGGAGGCACGGTGGGCGTGGAGAACCGACCTCAGGGAGGGAGCCGGTTCTTCTTCACCCTGAAGCGCGCTTTCCGGGAAGACGGGTCCGCTCAACAGCCCGGGAAAGACTCAGAGCAACGGCCCCTCCAAGGAGAGCAGTGACAAGCTGGGGAACCTGCATGGCCCGGGCAACAGGGGGAGGAACGGCAACGAGGAACCGAACTGCCTGAGAGAGAATGAGATACTTCACCAAAGCCCCAAGGCAAACTCCTACAATCTCAAAGGACAGGGATTTCCTCTTTGCCAGGAGTCCAAAAACTGTCACCAGTGCTCCGTTGCCCACCATGATGAAAGGCACCATGGGGCTCAGGGGTGCGGGAAGGATGCCTCGCAGAAGGGCCACCCAGGGAGTGAAAAGGCCAATGATGATGCCGCTCAAAATACCGGAGAAAATGGTCGAGAGAAGCAGAAAGGCGTTCACCAGAGGACCGGTGAGCATCTGGGGGAAACCGAAAGCCTGCACAAGGAGTGTCAGGGCGAAAAACATCGCCGTCTGGGTCACAAAGCGAATTCCTTTCGGGCGTTCCACGGTGCATCACCAGACCTCAAGGTAATGGCACTTCCCATCAAACTGGGGGTTTCCAAAGGTATACGGAAGGCGATGCCGGTACGGGGGACCGGAAACCACCAGGGTGTGGAATTCCCCTCCCTCCCCACAGGGGTCAATACCCAGGGCAAGGAGTTCGGCAACAAGACCCTCGTCGTACCTTCTTCCGAGGAAATCCTGGGGCACTGAACCGTCCTTCACCACGATGACGTACGCCTCAAAACCCACACGTCCCACCTCAAGGGCAACCTCTTTGTGGTCCTTCCCCCAAAGGGGCAAAAAAGGGATAACACCAGCCTTTTGACAAACCCGCTCCACCCACTCCCGGTGCTCCATAACATCGATATCCCCAAAAACCCCAAAGGTGATTCCTCTCTCCTTCAACGCAAAAAGACAAGCAAGGAAGTTCTCCTCGTACGCTGCCCAGGACGTGGGACGAAGGAGAATGGGAATGCCCATTGCCTCGCTCTGGCGGCGCAGGATTGCCGCAGGAATACGATGGGACGCAGATCTTTCGCCATCCTCCCTGAGCATGGAGAGGAGCATCACAACGTCAAGGCCTGCTTGCTTCGCCTTCCAGAGGCTCAGGTGCGAGTCCTTCCCACCGCTAAAGGAGACAAAGGCCCGTGGCGCCAAAATTCCCACCCCCGTTGCAAAACGAGTTCCCGTGTGCTATATTCTCTCACAACACCAGAAAAAGGGAAAGCGACGAAGGGGAACAGTAGGTGCTCGCGGCGGTCCAGAGAGCCTGCGGGAAGGTGGAAGCAGGTCCAAAGCGACACCGAAGCTCGCCTCTTGAGCGGCTTGCTGAAGGTAGTAGGCGGCCCGGAAACCTCCCGTTACGAGGAAAAAGTGACCCGCTTTTGCGGGTAAAAAGGGTGGTACCGCGGGGATAACCCTCGCCCCTTTCGGGGCGAGGGTTTTTTGTTCGAAAGGACAGAAAGGAGGAATACCATGCGAAGCACAAGAGTCACCGAAGGCGTTGACCGCTGTCCACACCGTTCACTCTTCTTTGCTACAGGCATCACCCGGGAAGGCTTGAGAAGACCGCTCATTGGCATCGCCAGCGCCTTCTCAGACCTTGTTCCCGGACACATCCACATGCGGGAATTGGAACGCTTCATCGAACGGGGAGTGGAAGCCGGAGGAGGAACGCCCTTTGTCTTTGGAGTCCCGGCAATCTGCGACGGTATTGCCATGGGACATGAGGGAATGCGCTTTTCTCTGCCCAGCCGGGACATCATTGCCGACGCCATCGAATCGGTCGTCGAGGCCCATGCCCTTGACGGCGTTGTCCTCCTCACAAACTGTGACAAAATCACTCCGGGAATGCTCCTTGCCGCAGCCCGCCTTGACATCCCGGCCATTTTCGTCACCGCCGGCCCCATGCTCTCCGGACGCTACCGGGGACGACGCTTAGCGTTTGTGCGGGATACCTTCGAGGCGGTGGGACGGTACCGGAAAGGCGATATCGGTGAGGCCGAACTCTTTGCTCTCGAAGAAGAAGCCTGTCCCGGGGGAGGGTCCTGCCAGGGACTGTACACCGCGAACACCATGGCGTGCCTTGTGGAGACCATGGGCATGAGCCTCCCAGGGTGCGGAACGGCTCTTGCGGTATCGGCGAAAAAGCGGCGTATTGCCTACGAAAGTGGCAAGCGCATCGTGGAGCTTGTCAGAGAAGGATGGAATGCCCGGAGCATCCTCACCGAAAGAGCCCTCCGGAATGCCATCCGTGTGGACCTGGCCCTTGGGGGGTCGACCAACACTGTGTTGCATCTTCTCGCTCTTGCCCGGGAACTTGGGCTTGAGAGCATTTCTCTCAGGACGTTCGACGAGCTTTCCCGGGAAATCCCCCACCTTGTGCTCCTTGAGCCGGCAGGAGACCTCTTCATGGAGGACCTGGAGTTCGCCGGGGGTATTCCTGCCCTTTTAGCCACCTTGGGAGACCTCCTCGAAGATGCCCGGACGGTCTCGGGAAAAACCATTCGAGAAATCCAGAGATCCGTGGACTTTGTGGACCGTTCGGTAATTCGACCCCTTGACAACCCCTACAACCGCGAAGGTGGCATCGCGGTGCTCTTTGGGTCCCTTGCCCCGGAAGGAGCGGTGGTGAAACAGGCGGCGGTTGACGAGAGCGTGCGCGTGTTCCGGGGGAAAGCGGTGTGCTTCAACAGCGAAGAGGAAGCCATGGAGGCCATTACCTCGGGGAAAATCACCAAAGGTTCGGTCGTGGTGATCCGCTTTGAGGGCCCCCGGGGAGGTCCAGGCATGCGGGAGATGCTTGCCCCAACGTCAAGCATTGTGGGTATGGGGCTGGCTAAAGACGTGGCCCTGGTGACCGATGGGAGATTCTCGGGTGGTACCCGAGGGCCATGTGTTGGGCACGTAGCGCCCGAAGCCTTCGTGGGGGGACCAATCGCCCTCGTCCGGGATGGGGACGAAATCCTCATTGACATCCCCAACCGAAGGATTGAGCTTCTGGTGAGCGCGGAAGAGCTTGAGCAACGCAAAAGGGCCTTTGTTCCACCAAAACCCCGCTACGAGCGAGGGATTTTGGCCCGTTTTGCGAAACTCGCCTCCTCCGCATCCCTTGGCGCAAGCATGTCCTGAAAAGGAGGTGGGTGGCAGTGCGCATGAAAGGCGCCCAGGTTCTTGTGGAACTCTTAAAGAAAGAGGGCGTGGAGTTCATCTTCGGGTACCCTGGTGGGGCAGTCCTCGATATCTACGACGTCCTCTTTGATACTCCCGAGATTCGTCATATCCTCGTGCGACATGAACAGGGAGCAGCCCACGCTGCCGACGGATACGCCAGGACCACGGGAAAGGTGGGGGTGTGCATCGCTACTTCCGGCCCAGGGGCCACGAATCTCGTGACAGGTCTTGCCACAGCCTACATGGATTCCATCCCCATTGTGGCTCTCACCGGGCAGGTTTTCACCCACCTCATTGGCAAGGACTCTTTCCAGGAGGCCGACACCACCGGCATCACCATGCCCATCACGAAGCACAATTTCCTCGTCACCAGGGCTGAAGACCTCCCCTACGTGATCCGGGAGGCATTCTACATCGCCTCTTCCGGCCGCCCGGGACCGGTGCTTGTGGACCTTCCCCGGGATGTGCAGCAGAAGATGATTGAGCTCGTCTACCCCGAGAAAATCAAAATCCCGGGGTACCGGCCAACCTACAAGGGCCACGCCAAACAAATCAAACTCGCCGCCGAAGCCATCGGGGAGGCAAAACGCCCCCTCCTCTACGTCGGTGGAGGGGTTATTGCCTCAGGAGCCTCTGAGGTCCTTTTTGAACTCGCCACCAAAGCCGATATCCCTGTGGTGCATACGCTCATGGGGAAGGGGGCTTTCCCCGAAAGCCATCCCCTGTCTTTGGGAATGCTTGGCATGCACGGAACGTACTGGGCCAACAAGGCAGTTATGCGCTGCGATCTCCTCATCGCCGTCGGAGCCCGTTTTGACGACCGGGTAACGGGGAAACTCGATACCTTTGCTCCCCACGCCAGAATCATCCACATCGACATCGACCCAGCAGAAATCGGCAAAAACGTGAAACCCCATATCCCCATTGTGGGTGATGCCCGGATGGTCCTCGCTGAAATCGTGAAGCGCCTTGAGCCCATGACCCACCCTGAATGGCGCGAGGAGATCGAGCAATGGAAAAAGGAGTACACTCCAAAGTATCGGCAAAGCGAGAAGCTCCTCCCCCACCATGTCATTGAGCGAATCTACGAGAAAACGAAGCACCTCGACACGATTGTCGTGACCGACGTCGGTCAGCACCAGATGTGGGCGGCACAGAAATACCCTCGGGAGAAGCCCCGAACCTGGGCGAGTTCTGGGGGACTTGGGACCATGGGGTATGGACTGCCGGCTTCTATCGGAGCCCAGGTGGGTAACCCCGACAAGACCGTCATCCTCATTAGCGGCGATGGGAGCATTTTTATGAAGATCCAGGAACTCGTGACTGCCGTGAACTACTGCCTCCCCATCAAAATCTTCGTGATGAACAATGAGTTCCTCGGCATGGTCCGCCAGTGGCAGGGGTGTCTTTACCGGGGACGGTACTCCTGTACACGTCTCGTGAACCCAGATATCGCCCGGGTTGCCCAGGCCTTCGGAGCAGTGGGCATTTCGGTCACCACAAAAGACGAGCTTGACCGGGCCATCGATGAAGCCCTGAAGGCGCAGGATCGACCGGTTCTTGTGGACTGCCACATTGAGGAGGAAGAAAACGTCCTCCCCTTTGTGCCGCCTGGAAAATCCCTGGACGAGATGATCCTTGAGTAAAGGAGGTGACAGTGTGGAACACATCATTGCGGTCCTTGTGGAGAATAAACCCCGGGTCCTGGCCCGGGTAGCGTCGCTTTTTGCCCGGCGGGGCTACAACATCGAGAGTCTTGCGGTTGGGCCAACCCAGGATCCCAGCATTTCCCGGATCACTCTCGTTGTCACCGGAAACGAGCATGTCCTGGAGCAGATTACCAAGCAACTCTACAAGCTCATCGAGGTCATTAAGGTCAGTGATTTTGCCAACACCCCGGTGGTCGACCGGGAACTGGCTCTCATCAAGGTCCATGCTCCCTCGAACTTGCGGGGAGAAATCGCCCAGACTGCGGAAATCTTCCGGGCCCGCATTGTCGACGTCGACGAGGAGAGCCTCATTGTGGAGGTTACCGGGACCCCGGATAAAATCGATGCCTTAGAGCAACTTCTGCGAAAGTACGGTATCATTGAGATGACCCGTACAGGGCGGATAGCCCTGGCACGGGGCAGTCAATCCCTATAAAAGGAGGATGGACCATGGCGAAAATGTACTACGACCAGGACGCTAACCTCGACATCCTGAAGGGGAAGGTCATCGCCATCATTGGTTTCGGGAGCCAGGGAAGTGCCCAGGCACAGAATCTGCGGGACAGTGGCCTCAACGTCATCGTTGCAGAGCTCCCCGGAACCCCCGGTTTTGAGAGGGCGAAAAACGCAGGGTTTGAACCCGTGAGCGCTAAAGAGGCGGCAGAAAAAGGCGACATCATCCAGATGCTTGCTCCTGACCAGCACCAGCCAGCAATTTACCGGGAATCCATTGCTCCTCACCTCACGAAAGGCAAGGCCCTCATGTTCTCCCACGGATTCAACATCCACTACCACCAGATTATCCCCCCCGCAGATGTCGATGTCATCATGGTAGCCCCGAAGGGTCCCGGAGACCTTGTGCGGCGGATGTACCTTGAGGGGAAAGGGGTGCCTTCCCTTGTGGCCGTGTACCAGGACGCTACAGGCCAGGCCAAGGACATCGCCCTGGCCTACGCCAAGGGTATTGGCGCCACAAGAGCGGGGGTTCTTGAAACCACCTTTGCCGAGGAAACGGAAACGGATCTTTTCGGAGAGCAGGCCGTGCTCTGCGGTGGTCTCACCGCCCTCATCAAGGCCGGTTTTGAGACCCTGGTTGAGGCAGGTTACCAGCCGGAGGTGGCGTACTTTGAGTGCCTCCATGAGATGAAGCTCATCGTGGACCTCGTGTACGAGGGTGGCCTCATGCACATGCGCCAGGTCATCAGCGACACCGCCGAATACGGTGACCTCACCCGGGGACCACGAATCATCAACGACCAGGTGAAGGCGGAGATGAAAAAGATTCTCGCCGAAATCCAGGATGGAACCTTTGCCCGGGAGTGGATTCTTGAGAACCAGGCGAACCGCCCGGTGTACCATGCGCTCCGCCAGAAGGACGCCGAGCACCTCATCGAAAAGGTCGGCAAGACCTTAAGGAACATGATGCCCTGGCTGAAGAAGGAGGGATGATAGTGCGGCGTATCCGCGTGTTCGATACAACGTTAAGAGACGGCGAGCAATCTCCAGGGGTTGCCCTGAACGCCCAGGAAAAACTGGAGATTGCTCTGCAGCTTGCCCGCTTAAACGTCGACGTCATCGAAGCGGGCTTCCCCATTGCCTCCCCGGGAGACGCCGAAGGGGTGAAACTCGTTGCGGACAACGTGAAGGGCCGGGCCGTCTGCGCCCTGGCCCGGGCCAAGGACAAGGACATTGACATTGCCTGGGAGTGCCTGAAAAATGCCGAGCACCCCATCATCCACACCTTCATCGCCACCTCAGACATCCACCTGCGACACAAACTCCGCCTTTCCCGGGAGGAGGCCCTGGAACAGGCAGTATGGGCGGTGAAAAGGGCGAAAAAGTACGTTGCCGATGTGGAGTTTTCTGCCGAAGACGCCACTCGCTCAGACTGGGAGTACCTGAGCCGGGTCTACGCAGCGGTCATTGAGGCAGGTGCCACCATCATCAACGTCCCCGATACGGTTGGGTACATCACACCTTTTGAAATGCAGGAGCTCATTAAATACCTCTTAGAAAACACCAGGGGTATTGAAAAGGTCGTCCTGAGCGTGCACTGCCACAACGACCTTGGTCTTGCCACCGCCAATTCCCTTGCTGCTATCCTTGCCGGCGCCGGACAGGTGGAGTGCACCGTAAACGGCATTGGTGAGCGGGCAGGGAACGCTGCCTTAGAAGAGATTGCCATGAGCCTGTACGTCCGCCGGGACTTCTTCCAGGCCGAGACGAACCTCAACTTCCAGGAAATCTACCGCACGAGTCGCCTCGTGAGCCAGCGCACGGGAATGCTTGTCCAGCCTAACAAGGCCATTGTGGGTCAGAATGCCTTCGCCCACGAGTCCGGAATCCACCAGGATGGAGTACTTAAAGAAAAACTCACCTACGAAATCATGGATGCCAAGCTCATCGGCCGGGAGGACCGGGTGCTGGTCCTTGGGAAACACTCGGGGCGCCATGCCTTTGCCAAAAAGATTGAGGAGCTCGGGTATAAACTCTCTGAAGAGGAGCTCAACCAGGCATTCCAGCGCTTCAAGCAACTCGCTGACCAGAAGAAAGAAATCACCGAGGACGACCTCAAGGCCATCGTCTCTGAAGAGGTAGCAAAACCTGAGGAAATCTACCACCTGGATTTCGTGCACGTGTGCTGTGGGAACAATATCCTGCCCACTGCCACCGTACGTCTTGTAAAGGACGGGAAAGAGGTGCTCGAGGGAGTTGCCACAGGGGTTGGTCCGGTGGATGCCGCCTACAAGGCTATCAGCAAGATGCTCGGTATTTCCTCAAACCTTGTGAACTACACCCTCCAGTCCATCACCGGAGGGACCGAAGCACTTGGCGAGGTCATCGTGCGCATCCTCGATGGGGATGAGGAGTACATCGGACGAGGTTCGAGCCAGGACGTGGTGGTGGCAAGCGTCATGGCGTATCTTTCGGCCATCAACCGGATGGCCCAGAGGAAGCGAAAACTCAACCCTCAAAAGGACTATGGGGAGAGCTGATGGACCATGGGGATGACCATCACCGAAAAAATCATCGCCGCCCACGCGGGAAAGGACAGGGTGGTTCCTGGGGAGCTCGTCGAAGTCACGGTGGACGTGATGCTCGCCAACGACATCACCGCTCCCCTGAGCATCAAAGAACTCGAAAAGCGGGGGATAGCAACCATTGCGGACCCCGAGAAAATCGTCCTCGTTGCGGACCACAACACTCCCGCCCGAGACATCTCTTCAGCGGAAAACGTCAAGCTCATGCGGGAATTCGCGAAAAAACACGGCATTCGCCACTTCTTTGAGGGAGGAGAGGTCGGGATAGAACATGTGCTCTTGCCCGAACTCGGCCTTGTGGTCCCCGGGGATCTCGTCATCGGTGCCGACTCCCACACCTGCACCTATGGGGCTCTGGGAGCCTTCGCCACGGGCATGGGGAGTACCGACCTTGCCGCCTCTTGGGTTCTGGGGAAGACCTGGCTCCGGGTTCCAGAGTCGTTGAAGTTCGTCCTCTCAGGAGAACGGCGACCCTTTGTCACCGGGAAGGACCTGATTCTCTTCATCATCGGCCAGATTGGGGTCGACGGTGCCCGGTACTGTGCCATGGAGTTCGAGGGACCGGTAATCCAGTCCCTTTCCATGGACGAACGTTTCACCATGGCCAATATGGCTATAGAGGCAGGAGCCAAAAACGGTATCATCGCCCCGGACGATACCACCCTCGCCTACGTTCGCGCCACAGGAACTTCCCGTACCCCGAGGCTCTTTTCCTCCGATCCCGATGCCGAGTGGAAGGAAATGTACACCATCGATGTCTCTTCTATCGAGCCCCAGGTGGCCTTTCCTCACCTTCCCTCCAATACCCGCTCGGTGTACGCCATTCCGAGAATCGAAATCGACCAGGTGGTCATCGGGTCCTGCACCAACGGTCGCATCGAGGACCTGCGTATGGCGGCCTCAGTCCTGCGAGGGCGGAAGGTCCGAAAAGGCGTGCGGCTTCTCGTCTTTCCCGGAAGCCCCAAAGTCCTGAGGCAGGCGGAAGAAGAGGGACTCATCAAAATCTTCCTTGAGGCCGGCGCAGTCATTGCCCCGCCTTCCTGCGGCCCATGCCTTGGGGGACACCTCGGCGTTCTGGCCTCAGGAGAACGCTGCGCCTCAACCACAAACCGGAACTTCATTGGCCGGATGGGACATGAGACGAGCGAGGTGTACCTTGTCAACCCCTACATTGCGGCAAGCTCCGCTGTTGCGGGGTACATTACCTCCCCAGAGAGACTCTGAGGTGAGACCTATGATTCGCGGAAAAGCAGTGGTTTTCGGAGACAATGTGGACACCGACGTCATCATCCCGGCCCGGTACCTCACGAGTACCGACCCGAAAGAACTCGGCAAGCACTGCATGGAAGGCCTGGATCCCCACTTTCCTCAACGCATTACCCCCGGAGCGACCATTCTGGTAGCCGGGAAAAACTTCGGCTGCGGTTCCTCCCGGGAACACGCCCCCCTGGCCCTCAAGGGGTGCGGGGTTTCTGCCATTGTGGCCGCTTCGTTTGCCCGGATTTTCTTCCGGAACGCCATCAACATCGGCCTTCCCATCCTTGAGTCCGAAGAAGCGGCAAGGGGGATTCGAGAGGGAGACGTGGTCTCTATTGATCTTGTCCGGGGGGAAATCCGTAACGAAACCACAGGGGAGATTTTCTGGGCTCGACCATTCCCGCCCTTCCTCCAGGAAATCATTGCTGCCGGAGGGCTCATGAACCTCGTGGAAAAAAGGGTCAAGGGCTAATTGCGAAGACTCGTCAGGGGTGCGGGGACGCGACCACCCCGGAGGATCAACCGCGCACCCTGATAGGGGTTGACGGGGATAATGGTCGCCTCCCCGAGAAGCCCTCCAAAGCAAGCTCTCTCCCCTGCGCTCTTTCCGGGCACCGGGATGAGGCGAACGCCAACGGTCTTGTGGTTGATCACCCCGATGGCGATTTCGTCAGCCATGATGCAGGCGATGGTCTCCCAGGGAGTGTCGCCAGGAATGGCAATCATATCAAGGCCCACAGAGGACACACTGGTCATGGCCTCGAGTTTCTCCAGCGATAAAGCTCCCACCGCCACTGCTTCACTCATCCTTGCGTCCTCACTCACCGGAATGAACGCTCCGCTCAGGCCTCCAACGGATGAGGAGGCCATGGCACCACCCTTTTTGCAGGCATCGGTCAAAAGCGCCAGGGCAAGCGTTGACCCCCACGCCCCACATCGCTCAAGCCCCATTTCCTCCAAAATCTCGGCGACGCTGTCCCCAACCCTGGGCGTTGGTGCCAGCGACAGGTCCACAATGCCAAAGGCCACCCCGAGTTTCCCGGCAACCTCTCTCCCGATGAGCTCCCCCACCCGGGTAATCTTGAAGGCGGTTCGCTTAATGAACTCCGCGAGAGTCCCCAGATCCGCCCCAGGGTGACGGCGCACGACCTCCTTCACCACACCCGGACCACTCACTCCGACGTTCACCACCGCTTCCCCCTCCCCCACGCCGTGGAACGCTCCCGCCATGAAGGGGTTGTCCTCCGGGGCGTTGGCAAAGACCACGAGTTTTGCACACCCGATACCATCCCGGTCTTTCGTGCACTCTGCCGTTTCCTTCACGACCTGTGCCATGGTGAGGATGGCATCAACATTCATCCCCGTGCGGCTTGATGCCACATTCACCGAGGCGCAGATACGTTCGGTCCCTGAAAGCACAGAGGGCAAGCTCTCCATGAGGAGGACATCGCCTTTTGTAGCCCCCTTGTGGACCAGGGCCGAGAATCCACCGATGAAGTCGATAGCAAGCTCCCGGGCAAGGTCATCCAGGGCCTTCGCAAAATCCAGCACACCCTCTCCCTCTTCCCCGGTAAGGAGCAAAGCCACCGGAGAGATAGCCACCCGGCGGTTCACGATGGGGATGCCGTACTTGGTCGAGACCTCATCGGCCACGGCGTTTAAAGAAGCGGCGTACCGGCGAATTTTGGCAACCACCCGCTGTACCGTTTCCTCAAAGTCCTTCCCCCGGCAATCAAGAATCGAAATCCCCAGGGTCACCGTCCGTACATCGAGGTTCTCAATCTCAAGCATCCGCAGGGTCTCAAGGATCTCAGCGCGGTCGAAAAGCATGGCGTCCCCCTAAATGCGGTGCATCGCCCGGAAGATGCTCGCATGCTGCAGGTACACCTTGACCCCCACCTCCTCGCCCCGCCGGATCAGTCTCTCCCGAAGCTCTGAAAGCGAGACCGGACAGCGGGAAATATCACCCACAAGAATCATGGTGAAGTACTCTCCGAGAATCTTCTGGGTGATGTCCTCGATGTTGACACTGTGTTCAGCAAGACAGGACGTGATGGCAGCGATAATCCCGATACGGTCCTTCCCCACAACAGTAATGACCACCCTGTGCTCGGTGGACGGTTCGTTTTCAGAGGCCCAGAGATCCACTTCGGTCACTGTTTTTTCCTCCTTTGAGCCGTTCGCTGAAGATATGGGCTAAACGCACGGGCTCAGGAAGACGAAACCCCCTTGCCGTCTTCAGGGCCCATTCCCGGGCTCTCTCTAAGTCTATCCGGTTTCCCGGAGAGACGAATACGGGCTGGGTGCGGTCCTTCGTTCGCAGGGCAACGCCAACACGCCTTCCCCGGTATTCGACAAAGGTGAAGGAACCCCGCTTCTCCCCAGGCTCCTGAAAATGCCCCACGAGGGGCTTTTTGGCTACCCCAATAGAGACAAGACCAAAGAGGACCCCCAGGTGGCTGGCAATCCCCACTCCCCGGGGATGGGCGATACCCTGGCCATCGAAAAAGAAAAGGTGCGGCACAACGGAAAGACGTCGGAAAGCCTCTTCAATCGCCGGACCCTCCCGGAAGGAGAGAAAACCTGGAACATAGGGGAAAGAGGGCTTATGCACTCCTGAGGTCACTTCGACCACCTCAAGAGAAGGCCACCGCAGGACCACAACAACCGCCACTGCCTGCCCAAGGGCGTTATAGGCAACGTCAACCCCTGCAAGGAGCGTCACGGCCTCGTCTTTCAAGGGAAACTCGAGGGAAACCTTTTGCCGGATATCTTCCTGGATGCGCAGGGCCTCCTCAAGCGTCACCTCAAAAGGATGAGGGTATTGCCTCTCCATGGAGGGGTAGAGGATTACAGGATTTCAAGCTCTACGGTTTTGGTGAGGATGTCGACGTAGTTGAAGGCCATGCGCTGAGCGGTACCATCGACATCCACCCGGAGGACGAAGAAGAAGGGGTAAATTCCCTCAATGACGCCTTTGCGAACAACGGTCTTTTTGCGCCCTTTGTTGACCTCTACAATGGCTTCTCGGCCGACGAGAGAGCCAATCCACTCTTTGATTTCCTGGAGATTCTGGACGGTCAAAAGCATCATTCCCGCCGCATTTTTTGGTATTATATACTATTTCTCCAGAAAAAGCAAACGAAATCACGAAAAGATAGCGACGGCTTCCCTTCGACCTCCGGAATGCCACTGCCCCCACAACTTCAAAAGGAACCAACACACAACCACGCACTTCCAGAGAGGAAAATCCGGACTGTACATTCATCTCGTCAGGCCCAGACTGACCTATCCCCGGTTTGACGACATCTTCACCAGGGTTTCTTGGGAATGAAAGGGAGGGGGAAGTTTCCGCTATTACGCTTCAGCTGCTAAGGCTGAACTTCCTGAAAGCCTCTTTTTCTCTGTTGCCAGAGGCGCAAAAGTGGGAGCAGATCAAAAAGAAAAACAAACCTCCCAGCCCGGTTACGTCCAAGTTCTTACATGCTTATCCCGTTACAGAAAGCCGCTGAAACATACAATCTTGAAGGCGGAGGGGCAACTGGACGATAAATTCTGTTCCTTCACCAAGGCGGCTGCGAACGGAAATATTCCCCCGATGCATATCGACTATCTTTTTCACAATGGATAATCCAAGCCCGCTACCACCAGCAGCACGATTGCGGGATTTGTCCACCTTATAGAATCGTTCAAAAATACGTGGTAGATCGTGTTCTGCAATTCCCGGTCCGGTGTCTGAAATGGTGACAATCGCCTGCTCTCCGTGTTGTTGAAGCCGTATCGTGATTGTTCCTCCTTTCGGTGTAAACTTGATCGCGTTATCAATGAGGTTCAACCAGACCTGACTCATCAAATCATGATCTGCCGTAATGACAACTTCTTCCAGCATCACACACATGTTCAGCTCCTTTCCAGCCCATTGTGGTTCGCATTCAAGAATGAGCGATTTCAACTGTTTATCCAAACGGTATGAAGTTGGATGGAACGGGTAATGCTCTGAGTTTAACATTGCCAGTCGCAACAAATTCTCGCTCAGCTTTGACAATCGGATACATTCGTCCTCGATAACGTCAAGGTAATGTATCCGTTGTTCGCGACTAAGATTCTCATTTTTTAAGGCTCGAGCAAACCCCCTGATCGAAGTGAGTGGGGAACCAATTTCGTGCGCAACATTCGAGATAAATTCCTGGCGCATTTCCTCCATTGCGCTCAAGCTGGCGGCCATACTGTTAATACGATCAACTAATTCCGTAAACGGGTGGTTTAACTTAGTCCATCTGTCAAGGTCAACACGAAAATCTCCCTTCGCGATTCTATCTATGGCATTCACCATATCTTGCCAGAAAGGGTGCTCCCATCCCTCCCTGGATGCAATAACAAGCCGTGATAATAACCCAGTCAGCCTTGTACTCACACCATATAGAAAGAGCCCGGAGATAGAGATAATGATTTGCTGGACCAATCCTGGTAGCTGCCTTGAGAATCGAGCACAAATTGCTTCTGTAACGAGATACACGGCTACCCAAGATAAACAGAGAAGGCCGATTAATGCAGTAACAGCTGACATTCTCTTTACCACTGACCATATCCGCTTCATTTGCATACCTCCAGCCGATAGCCTAACCCACGAACTGTTTTAATCACAAACAGATTGTATTTCGAAAATCGCTCCCGAAGCCGTTTAATATGTACGTCAACTGTCCGCTCATCCCCTTCATAATCGTAACCCCAGACTTCTTCAATCAACTCGTCACGCGTAAACGTTTTTCCAGGATAGCTGGCCAACCTGAACAGCACCTCAAATTCTTTTGGTGGCAATGCGAGTTCTTCTTCACCTAAACGGCATTCGTACGTCTTACGGTTCAACACCAAATTGCCGATCTGGACAATCTGCGACGCTGTGATCCGGTACCGTCTAAGCAGAGCCTTCACTCGCGCCACAAGCTCAGCCGGATCGAACGGTTTGACGAGATAGTCATCAGCGCCAAGCTCAAACCCTTTCACTTTTTGAGATGTTTCACCTTTGACTGTCAATATCAATACTGGAATATCACCGTAATACTTACGAAGGTCACGGCACAAATCCCACCCGTCCATCTCGGGCATCATAATGTCTAATACAACTAAATCAATTTTGAGTGTCTCAAGGAGTGTTAACGCTTCTTTCCCATCCGCCGCTTCATATATGTCGAATCCTTCAAGGGCTAAAAAATGTGCAACGAGTTCCCGTATATGAGCGTCATCATCAACCACCAGGATCCGGGCCATCAACATCACCCTCCTTGTCGACTATCACTCCGTCTGGTTCACAGCACCTGACCATGTGCCAAAGGGTAATGATACCGGAAGTGTCAGGTAGTTCTCCGCGCATATACACGTACCGTTATAGGTGCAAAAATTGCAACGATAACCGCCGTTCCGACAAGAGAGACGATAAAATCAGGTCCAATCTTCCCAACATTGGTTAATTCACGAACAGCAGTGATAATATGTGAGACCGGGTTAATTTTCACAAACCACCGGAGCCAGTGGGGCAGTGTCTCGATCGGCACAAATGCATTAGAAAAAAACATGAGCGGAAACAGCACAAGCATTGAAATCGCCTGGACGCTTGAAGCTGTGCGTGCAATTACCCCTAAAAAAGCGAAGATCCAGCTGATACCCCAGCTGCATCCAATGACCAGCAGCGCTGCAAGTGCCACACTCTCCACTCCTCCTGCTGGGCGATAGCCAATAATGTACCCTATAACAAAGGTAGATACTGTTGCGATGGTGTACCGGAATATATCTGCCAATATAGGCCCAGCCAGCGGAGCGATTCGCGCGATTGGAAGCGATTTAAATCGGTCGAACACCCCTGTGTCCATGTCCTCGCGCAGTTGCACTCCTGTTATAGCCGAAGCCTGGAGTAAGCTCTGAACCCAAATCGCAGGAATAAGAATTGGAAGATATCCTTGCACACTTCCAGCAATTGCCCCACCAAAGACGTAACTGAAAACGAGAATAAAGATGATTGGCTGGAATACGACATCGGCTAACTGTTCAGGTGTGTGCCAAACCTTTAGCAAGCTTCTGTAGGCTAACACCAACGAGTTTTGCATTGCCTGAGTGAGACTCGGACGGCTTCCTAATCGGCAACCAGCAGTAGCGGTGTTAATGTTCATAAACATCGCCTCCTCAACTTTTATCCGTTTTTCTTTCTGCTTACAATGGCAAGAAAAACTTCGTTGAGGGTTGGTCTTCGAACACCAACCTCAACAACCCTTATGTTTGCTTCGCGAAGTTTAACAAGGAAATCTATAAGTTGCTCGGTGTCAGGTAGGAGTATCTTAACGCCCCCCGTCTCTGGAACAAAATCCATATCAGATCGGGTTCCAAGAACTTCTTCCACCACTCTTTTTAGAATTTCAACATCATGAGGATTTTCAACTCTCAGCTGCAGTACTGAATCACCAAGCAGTGCTTTCAATTCGTCTACACTTCCTTCAACAGCAACTCGACCAGAATCAATCACTGCAATCCGATCGGCGAGTTCTTCTGCCTCTTCCAAGTACTGAGTCGTCAGGATTACGGTTGAACCTGTCTTTACCAACTGCCGAATTGTGTTCCACACTTGATTGCGTCCATGGGGGTCCAACCCTGTTGTTGGTTCATCCAGGAACAGAAGTGGACGTTGAACAATAAAACTTGCTGCAAGATCTAAGCGACGTCGCATGCCGCCAGAGAGGTTTTTTACCTGATACTTTGCTACTTCCACCAACCCAAACTCTTCCACCAGCTCGTTAATCCTGCGCCTTGCTTCTGTACGACTCAATCCGAGCAGTCGGGAGATAACCATTAAATTTTCCACGACACTGAGCGATTCATCCAATGATACGTATTGACCGGCCACACTGATAAGCTGACGGGCGATATGAGCTTCCTTAACCACATCATGTCCAAAGACGCGTATCCACCCTTCATCAGGAAGCAACAGCGTTCCCAACATTCGGATCAGGGTTGTTTTGCCTGCTCCATTAGCCCCAAGCACGCAAAAAACCGTGCCACTACGCACGTTTAAACTGACACCATCGATCACTCGATTTTTTCCAAATGTTTTTACAAGCCCTTGTGCTTCCAGGGCCCACTCGCTATGAGGAAATTGCGCATCACACATAAAAATGTACCTCCCTTGAGCCTTGTCCGTGGTAATTCTAATGCCCTTTTGTGAACTGAATATGAATGGAAAGGATTCACGGTAGATAACCCTGCAAGAACCTGTCCTCGGCCGTTACCCTGCGAAGACAGGAAAGTCCGAATACTTCTGTCTGTGGAGGAAGACCGGAGGGATTTCCAAAAAGACCTGATGGACTTCAGATCAAACCTCCCAGAAAAAATTCCCTGCAACTGCAAGAAGAAGGTAGGCTTCAGGACCAGTGGTTTGACGGAAGAAGACCACACCGGAGCCCGGCGGGAGGAATTCCAGAGAACGGGAGATGCCAGGCCTTCCGGGTATCCCACATGATATGAACTCATAAACAGTATTGCCCAGGCAGGCATTCCGTGGTATCATTTCGCCGATTTGCTCACAGCCACATATCCATAATCTAAAGGGGTGAAGTTCTATGGTAAAAACCATCAAAGTTAAGCTTCTTTTCTGGTTCCTGGTCCTCTCGGTCGTGCCGCTCCTTGCTCTCACCTACTACAGCACCATGACCTTTCAGGAAAACCTTACCAGAGAAGCAAAAGAGAGAGCCCTGACCCTTACGGCATCCACAGCCTCAGCCATTGAAATCTGGCTTGAGGAGAAAATCGGGCGCCTGGAAAAACTGGTTCAGCTCGAAGAAATAAAAACACTGAATCCGGAAGTCATCGTGCCCATCCTCAAGACCCTCCTCCAGAGTGACCCCACGCTTGACGATATCTTCTTTGCTAACGAAAACGGCGACACATTTTCGGCCATAAATCCTTCCATCAACGTCTCCGAGCGAGCCTATTTCAAGAACGCCATGGCTACAGGCAAACCCCAGGTCTCGAACATGCTTATCTCGAAGATGGACGGAAAAAAAATCGTGATGATTGCCTGCCCCGTTCTCGTTGACGGGAAACCCCGGGGTATCGTGAGCAAGGTTGTCGAAGCCAAAGTACTGTCACAGCTGGTCTCCTCCATCAAGCTGGGAAAGACCGGCTATGGGTATCTCGTTGATTCCCAGGGATTCATCATGGCTCATCCCGACGAGAGCCTGATTCTGAAGCAGAAGGTCACTGAAACCGATTCCCAGGAACTTAATGCTTTGGGACAGCGGATGCTCCAGGGAGAGAAAGGCTCTGCCGAAGTCACGGTAGGAGGAAAAAAGGAACTCCTGGCCTTTAGCCCGGTACCTCTTGCCCGCTGGACGGTGGTGAGTACCGTTCCGGCCGAAGAAGTCTACGGCCAGGTGGTATCCCTCCGGAACCTGATTCTCCTCATCATCGTGGGAGTGGCCGTTTTGGTGACGCTTCTTTCTCTGTGGGTCTCTTCCCGGATGAGCCAAGGAATCACCCGAGTGAAGGACGTCCTGAGCCAGATCGCTACCGGGAACCTGGGGATGGAGGAAGAGGCCCTCAAGGAGGTGGAAAAAAGCCAGGACGAAATTGGAGTACTGGCCCAGTCTTCCCGACTCATGCTTACCAGTCTCCGGCAGCTGGTGCGAAACATCATGAACATCGCCTCCCAGCTGGCCGCCTCCAGCGAGGAACTCTCTTCCTCGGTGGAAGAAATCTCCAAAGCCACCCAGGAAATCGCCAAGACCATGTCTCAGGTGGCCGAGGGTTCCGCCCATCAGAGTGAAGACCTGGGGAAGCTGGAAGAGAACACCCGTCTGGTGGAGGAAGCAACCCGGAAAGTCCAGGAGGCCACCGAGCGGAACCTCCGGCTTCTCGGTGAGATGATGGAAAGCATCCGGGAAAACGAGGAAGCGATTCAGTCCATTGAGCGAGCCGTAACCCTCACTGAAGAGGAAAGCGAAAAGGCGGAGAAAGAGGCTCAGGAAGGGAAGAATCTCCTCTCTGGACTCCTCTCCCGCATCCAGAGTATCACCCAGGTGGCCCTGCAAATCCGCCACAGCATCACCACCCTCAAAGGCCGTTCCCAGGAAATCGGAAAAATCGTGGATATCATCACCGGGATTGCGGAGCAGACGAACCTCCTTGCCCTGAACGCTGCCATTGAGGCTGCAAGAGCCGGAGAGGCAGGACGAGGCTTTGCCGTGGTGGCCGAAGAAGTCCGGAAACTCGCCGAAAACTCCGCCCAGGCCGCTGCCCAGATTGCTACTCTCATCGGAGAAATCCAGAAAGATACTGAGCAGGCCGTGCAGCGCGCCGAAGAAGCCAGCAAGGAAGTGGAGGAAGGAACCCGAGAGAGCAGGCAGGTGGAAGAGAAATTCGCAGGGATCATGGCTGCCATTCGGAAAGTCCATGAGGACACTGAGATGCTCCGGGAAGCCCTGAAGAAGGTCAAAAAAGCCCAGGAAGCCATCGAAAAACGGGAACAGGAAGTGGAAAGCCTCTCCCAGGATATTGTGAGGCTGGTAGAAAAAACCCAGCAGGAAGTTCAGGCAGTCAAGGAACGGCTGAGCAACATCGCTTCTATCTCCGAGGAGAATGCTGCCTCAAGCCAGGAAGTCTCTGCATCCACCGAGGAGCAGAGTGCGTCTTTAGAGGAGATTGCTTCTGCCAGTGAGTCACTCGCAAAACTGGCTGAGGAACTGCAGAGCACCGTACACCAGTTCAGTGTGTGAGTTCCCCAACCGTCGCTTCCGGACGTCCGGAAGCGACGGTTTTTCAGGCTTCTACCTCTTCACCCTGAGCGCAGCTGAAAAGGCGGACACCTCCTCCCGGGAAATGGTAGAATATCCGGGAAAAGCCAGAACGAGGGAGGAAGGGAAATGGAAGAGCGGGCGTACACTTTTAATCCTGGTCCAGCGGCCTTGCCCCTGCCAGTACTTGAGCGAATCCGTGACGAAATGCTCAACTTCCGTGGCACAGGGATGTCCATCCTTGAAGTCAGCCATCGCTCGAGGACCTTTGAAGACGTCCTCAACGATGCCGCAGCAAGGCTCAAAAGGCTCCTGAAACTTGACAACCGTTTCCACGTGGTTTTCCTCCAGGGCGGAGCGAGCCTCCAGTTCGCCATGGTTCCGATGAACCTGGCGCTTGAAGGGAAACCCGCAGGGTACGTGGACACCGGATACTGGGCCTCCAAGGCCCTCAAGGAAGCCCAGATTCTGGGGAAAGACGTGCAGGTGGTGGCATCCTCTAAAGCGCAAAATTACATCCATATCCCCAAGAACTTCACTGTCGATGAAAACCTCGCCTATCTCCACCTCACCTCAAACAACACCATTGAGGGCACCCAGTGGCACCACTTCCCCAGGGTGGGGAATGTCCCCCTGGTGAGCGACATGTCCTCGGATATCTTAAGCCGGGTCTTTGACCCCTCGCCCTTTGGACTCATCTATGCTGGGGCGCAGAAAAACCTGGGTCCTGCAGGGGTCACCGTGGTCATTATCCGGGAGGACATGCTGGAACGCATCCCCAAAAACCTCCCCACTATGCTCCGGTACTCCACGTTTGTTGAATCGAACTCCCTCTACAACACCCCGCCCTGCTTTGCCATCTATGTGGTCGACCTCGTCCTTGAATGGCTTGAGGAAACGGTTGGAGGTCTGGAAAACATGGAGGCCATCAACCGAAAGAAGGCGAAAATCCTCTACGACTACCTCGACAGCCAGAACTTCTATACCTGCCCTGTGGTGCCCGAAGACCGGTCCATGATGAACGTGGTCTTTCGTCTCCCCAGCCCAGAATTAGAAGACAAATTCGTGAAAGAGGCAGAGAAAGCACGTCTTGTGGGGCTTAAAGGACACCGCTCTGTAGGAGGATGCCGGGCCTCCCTCTACAACGCCGTCACCGTGGAGGCGGTGCAGGCACTCGTGGACTTCATGCAGGAGTTTGCCCGAAAAAACGCCTGAGGGACGAGCGTCCCTCAGGCAAGGCCAAGCTTTGCGAACTCCCGAAAAAGCGGTGCGTTCACCTCGTAGAGCCGCTTGAAGAGGCGGAAAAGCTTTTCGTACAAAGCGTGGGCGTTTGCGTCAGGGGTGACCTGGCCTTCGGTGGGAAAGAACTCCTCAGGGAACTCCTCGAAGGACCGGACATATCCCAGGGCCTTCAGGGCGACGAGGAATGCCCCCTTGGCGGAGGAAGAGGGGTAACTGCTCACCGCCACCGGGACACCCAGAACATCGCAGAGCACCCTCTTTCCGTTCTCTGAAAGGGCAAACCCTCCGCCAATCACCACCTTCCTGGGCTCCCCCATGACCTCCCGGAGCATGTCGAAAACGGCGCGAATCGAAAAAGCCACACTCTCATAGGCCGCCTGGAGAAGAGCCTCCGGGGTATGGAAGAAGGAGAGCCCGAAGAGAATCCCCCGGGCATAGGGGTCCCAGTAGGGGCTCCGCTCTCCAGTGAGAAAGGGCAAAAAGAGCGGACGCCGCCGGGAAAGGTCGAGAGTGACCTCACCTTCCCGCAAGAGGTCCCGCATCCACGAAAAGACAATACCCCCGTTGTTGATGGCCCCTCCCCCAACCCAGATGTCGGAAGCAAGGTAGTAACACCAGGCCCGTTTCCCGGGGTCGATGACCGGCCGGAGGGCACACATGCGAACGGCCCCTGAAGACCCGACGCTCACGACCATTTCGCCTTCTCGAAAACACCCCTCTCCAAGATTGGCAAAAGGACCGTCCCCACCACCCCACACAACAGGTATCCCCAAAGGTAAACCGGTGGAAGCGGCGAATTCCCGGTTCATGAGTGGCGCCGCAAAATCCGGCTCCACAAGGGGGGGAAGGAGCTCCGGGGAAATCCCAAGAAGGTCGCACATCTTCCTGCTCCACGCCTTCCTCTGCACCTCAAGAAGTCCTGTCCCTGAAGCCGTCGAGCAATCGCAGCAAAGCTCCCCCGTGAGCTGAACGAGCACCCAGTCCTTGATGCTCAGGATTTTCGAAACCCTCTCCCAGAGGTCCCCGTGGTGTTTCCTGAACCACAGGATTCGGGAAGGATGGTAGATGGTGTGGAGTGGTGCAGCTGTCAGCTCGTAGAGGCGTTCCTTTTCATAGGATTCCCGGAATTCCTCAACTTCCTGGAAAGAGCGGGTGTCCATCCAGTTCCAGAGAGGGGCAAGGGGAGTGAAATTGCCATCCACAAGAAGGAGGCTGTGGAGCATGGTGTCAAAGCTCAGCGCTTCGAAAGAGCTTCCAGGAAAGGACGAAACTGCCTCCTTCACTGCTCCGGCAAGGGCACTGAAAATTTCCCCCGGGTCCTGCTCCGCGTATCCTGGGGCAGGAGAAAGGGTGGGGTATTCCCTTTTCGTTGAAAAGAGGATATTGCCGCTTTGGTCAAACACACAGACTTTCAGGGACGACGTGCCAATATCCGCACAGAGGAAAAGCCTTCGTGCCACCGGTATCCCCCCGGACGCTTTTTCCTATTATAGCCCTGTCACCCATTTCCTTTAAAGAATAGGAAGACATGTACGAAAGGAGGTTGTCCATGCATCGAGAACCAACACTCAAAGACGTGCAGCACGTGGTTGAGCTCGCCCGGGCTTTTCTTGATGATGCCCTGACGCTCCTTGCCGCCTATGTCCAGTCCTCTCCTTCTCTCACGCGGTTTCTGAAAGACCAGGGACTGAACCCCGAAACGGTCCTCTTCTCCTTCTCCTTCCCTGAAGAGCTCCCGGTAATCCTCGAGGTGGCCCGGCGCTACTTCCCGCAAAACGAGTCCTACCCCGTGAATCCTTACGCTCTGCTTTTAGCCATCCGGGAGGCCGAGCGGGGGCGGAAAGGCTTCGAATTCGGGATAGTGGCGGCAAAAGACACGGACTTAAAGACCCAGGCTGAGTGGGCCTGCGCCA
>Ga0071330_1079959_pt1 | contig 79943 bp, 74 predicted proteins | sample GBScel77sediment_FD_63802 | JGI IMG/M metagenome (GOLD analysis project Ga0071330, IMG submission 63802) | Hot spring sediment microbial communities from Great Boiling Spring, Nevada - Cellulolytic enrichment Sediment 77C v2 (version 2) | ecosystem: Environmental > Aquatic > Thermal springs >...
CGGGCGGTGAGGTACCTCGGAATGGCGATAGAGAGGAGGAACCCCAGAATCGCCACGACCACGATGAGCTCAACCAGCGTGAATCCTTCCTCTTTTCTCCGCTTTCTTGCGTACATCACGTTCACCTCCTCAGGAATTCATTCTTTCAAGATAAATTATAATGCCAAAAATCCGTCTTCTTTTTCCCTCTACATCCCCCCTCCCGCAGCGGCCATCCCCTGGGAGGCCATCTCGAAAATGGGCAGGAAGAACGCCAAGGCCACGAAGAAAACCCCAGCACCAATCAGGAGGGTGAGGATGGGCTCGATGGTTGCGGAAAGCCTCCCCACGAAGATGGCGATTTCCTTGTCGTAGAGCTCAGTGACCTTGGAGAGGGTGAGCTCCAGGTTCCCCGACTCCTCGCCTACGCTCACCATCTGGAGCACAAAGGGTGGGAAGAACGGGTGCTCAGAAAGGCTCTGGGTGAGGTTTTTCCCCCGGCGGATGCTCTCGGCGACTTTTCCGAGGATTTCCTGAAGGTACGTATCCCCCACCGCACTCCCCGTAACCTCCAGGGCCTGGACGACGGGCATGCCGCTCCGGACAAGAGAGTTGAATACCCAGGCAAAGCGGGAGAGGATGAGCTTGCGGAAGAGCTGCCCGAAGAGGGGCAGGCGGTGCCGCCGCTCGTCCCAGAACCTCCGGCCTTTTGGGGAGTTCACGTAGAGGACAAAGAGGAGTAGCCCGCCGAGAAGCCCCCCGTAGATGAGGTACCAGTTGGCGTTCACAAAACGGATGAGGGAGAGCATGATTTGCGTGGGCAAGGGCAGGGCGATGTTGAAGCCCTCAAAAAGGAGCAGAAACTGAGGAAAGACGAAGTACACGAGGAAGAAGGAGGCGGCAATCATGGCCACAACAAGGATTATGGGGTAGTACAGGGCCGACTGGATTTTGTCCCGCAGGTCCTTCTCCCACTCAAGGTAGTCCGCAAGCCGCCCCAGGGTCCAGTCGAGGTTCCCTCCCGCTTCTCCAGACTGGACCATACCGAGGATCACCCGGTTGAAGACCCTGGGGTATTCGGCGAGGGCCCGGGAGAGCGAAAACCCCCGTTCCACAAGACCTGCCACCTCGGCAATGACCCGGGAAAAGTACGGGTTTTCCGTCTGCTGGGAAAGACTCCTCAGGGCCGAAAGGAGCGGAACCCCGGCCTCAAGCATCACCGAAAGCCCCCGCACAAAGGCGGCCATCTCCTGGAGCTTCACCCGTTTGGTTTCAAAAAGGGAACGGGAGGCTTCTTTCCTTGGCGCAGAGAGCCTCTCCTCTTCAATGGAGGTTACGAAAAGCCCCCGCTCCCTGAGGCTCAGGACCGCTTCCCGGATTCCCGGAGCCTCCACTCTTCCCGAAAAGACGCTGCCGTTTCTGTCACGGGCTTTGTACACATAGGCCGGCATCAGAACCGATTCCTCCAGTTCGCGAATTCCTTCTGGTCAATGGCCCGGGAGTAGGCCTCCTCCCAGGTGACAAAACCCTTCCTGTAGAGCTCAAAGAGGGCCCGGTCCATGGTAATCATCCCTTCGCCAAATGAAGCCTGCATGATGGTATAGAGCTGGTGGCTTTTGCCTTCCCGGATGAGGTTGCGGATGGCGGTGTTGGCTATCATCACCTCCACCGCAGGAATCCTCCCCTTCCCATCAGCGCGGGGGAGGAGCTGCTGGGCGACGATGCCCTGGATGCATCCGGCAAGCTGCACCCGGACCTGGGTCTGCTGGTGCGGGGGGAAAACATCGACAATCCGGTCGACGGTCTGGGGGGCGTTGTTGGTGTGGAGGGTGGCAAGAACGAGGTGCCCTGTTTCGGCCGCCTGGAGGGCAATGGCGATGGTCTCGAGACTGCGCATCTCCCCCACGAGAATCACATCGGGGTCTTCCCGCAGAGCGTGGATGAGGGCGCTCTCAAAGGAGGGGGTGTCGGTCCCCACTTCCCGCTGGTTGATGATGCTCTTTTTGTGGGTGTGGAGGTACTCGATGGGGTCTTCAATAGTCACGATGTGGCAGGAGCGGGTGGTGTTGATGTACTCGATCATGGAGGCTAAGGTCGTGGATTTGCCGCTTCCTGTGGGTCCGGTCACAAGCACAAGCCCCCGGGGAAGAGCAGCAAGGCGCTCCAAGGCGTCCTTGGGGAGATGCAGCTCGTCCATCGTGGGGATGCGGTAGCTCAGCGCCCGGATGGCAAGACCACAGGACCCCCGCTGGCGGTAGACGTTCACCCGGAAGCGGCCAAGGTCCGGAATGCCCACCGAGAAATCGAGCTCGAGGTTCTGCAGAAACTCCGCCCACCGCTTTTCTCCCGCAAGCGTCCGGGCAAAGCACTCAGTATCCTGGGGTTTTAAGGACGGACCCTCAAGGGGGATAAGGGACCCGTGAATGCGAAGGGTTGGGGGAATCCCCACGGTGAGATGGAGGTCCGAGGCACCACGCTCAACCGTTTCTCGAAGGAGTTCAAGGATATCCCAGGCCATAGCCACTCCCCTCATGCAGGAATATCGGCAAAAGGTTCGACAACTTTAGCCCCTCTTTCCTTCACACCCTTGCCGTGACCCGGTACATCTCTTCAAGCGTCGTCACGCCCCGGAGGACCTTGCGGATGGCGTTTTCCCGAAGCGTCCTCATCCCCTTCTCACAGGCCTTTTCGGTGATTTCTCTCTCCGTAGCATTCCGGAGCACCAGCGCCCGGAGGTCATCGTCCATGACGAGGACCTCGCTCACGGCGATTCGTCCCCGGTACCCCGTCCTGTTGCACTCCGGGCACCCCTTCCCCCGGAAAAGGACGAGGTGGTCCTCTCTCCCTTCTGTGAGCTCCCGGGCAATGGGCCCCCGCACCTCAAACTCCACCTTGCAGCGTTCGCAGATTTTCCGTACCAGGCGCTGGGCCACAACCCCAACGAGGGCCGAGGCAATGAGGTAGGAGGGAATCCCCATCTCCTGGAGCCGCACCAGGGCCCCTGCGGCGGTGTTCGTGTGGAGGGTGGAGAAAACGAGGTGTCCGGTCAAAGCAGCGTGAATGGCAATTTCCGCCGTTTCGTAGTCCCGGATTTCCCCCACCATGATGACGTCGGGGTCCTGGCGCATGATGGCCCGGAGGGTATTGGCGAAGGTGAGGCCGATTTTGGGGCGGACCTGGACCTGGTTGATGCCCGGCAGGCGGTACTCCACCGGGTCCTCGATGGTGATGATGTTGAGGTCGGGTTTATTAATGAAGTTGAGGGCGGAATAGAGCGTCGTGGTTTTGCCGCTTCCTGTCGGGCCAGTGAGGAGAATCATCCCGTAGGGGTGCTGGATGAGGCGGTAGAACTTCTCGAGGTCCTCCTCCTCAAACCCCAGACGGTCAAGGTCAAGAAGAAGCGTGGATTTATCGAGAATCCGCATGACGATTTTCTCACCGAAAATGGTGGGAAGGGACGAAACCCGGAAATCCACGGTCCGGTTGTCGACGGTCACCTGGAAGCGGCCGTCCTGGGGGAGACGGCGCTCGGCGATGTTCATCCGGGAGAGAATCTTGATGCGAGAGACAAGCGCCGGATGCACCTGAATGGAGGTGGAGGTGATATCGTGGAGAATCCCGTCAATCCGGAAACGGATACGCACCTGGTCTTCCTGGGGTTCGATGTGGATGTCGCTTGCCCCAGAGCGAATGGCCTGGAGAATGAGCATGTTGACCACCCGGATGATGGGGGCCTCTTCCCCCAGGGCCTTGAGCTGGTCAATCTTGAGCTCTTCCTCTTCCTCAGGAAGGACCAGACTCTCCCGGGTCTCCGCCTCCCTGATGAGTTCCTCCACCGACTCCCCCATGCCGTAGTAGGCGTTGAGGACCTTTTCGATGTCCTGGGGAGAGGCCATCACCGGTTTCACTTCTTTTTTCGTCATGAGCCGCACCCGGTCAATGGCTACAACATCCACGGGGTTAGCCATGGCAAGAATCAGGGTGTTTTTCTCCTCTCCGACAGGGACAACCTGGTGCTGGCGGCAGAATTTCTCAGGAAGGAGGGTCACCACCCGGGGGTCAATGACGTAGCTGTCAAGATCCACGTAGGGGATGCCCAGCTGCTCCGCCAGGGCCTCGTACACTTCCTTGCTCTCCACAAGGCCCATCTTCTGGAGGACTTCCCCAAGCTTCTCTCCGGTTTTTCTCTGCTCCTCAAGGGCTCTCTCAAGCTGCTCTGGGGTAATCGTGTACTTTGCCAAGAGAATCTCCCCAAGCCTTCTGGGGCGAAAAGCGCGGTCCTCCATACTCACCCCCCAGAAAGTGCCTCTTCCATAATCGAAAAAGGAGCCGGAACCCCCGTGAAGAGGAAGAAACTCCGGGCCCCCTGGTGGAGGAGCATGCGCTTGCCGTCAAAGCCTTTGAGGCCCCGCTTTCTCGCCTCCCGCACAAGAGGCGTCCCCTCCCTGTGGTACACCACGTCACAGACCACCTCAAGAGACAGAAGAAACTCCCAGGGAACCGGAAGCATCTCTCCGGAAAGCCCAAGAGCAGTCGCATTTATTATACCACTCACGGACCGTAACCTCAGGACCGCATCCCCGCAAAGACCCTGGTCCCCCATCCACTCAAGGACTTCACAGGAAAGTCCGAGGGCTTCTTTTCCCCAGTGGGCCAAAGCTTCAGCCCGGCTCTTTGTGCGGTTCGTGATGAGGACTTTTCCGGCGCCTCTCTTAGCAAGGACAAAAAGGACGGAGCGGGCTGTTCCCCCAGCCCCAAAAAGCAGAAAGGTCCTCCCCCGAACCTCAACCTTTTCTTCTTCGAGGCTCTTCTCAAAACCGTAGACGTCGGTGTTGTAGCCCAGGAATTTCCCTTGCCGCGCCACCACGGTATTCACCGAGCGGAGGAGCTTCGCCTCCCCCTCAAGGGCATCAAGGAGGGGACAGATGGTCTCCTTGTGGGGAACGGTGACATTGAACCCAGAAACCCCAAGAACCCGGAAGGCCCGGACGGCCTCTTCAAGCCGATCTTCCGGGATATCAAAGGCAAGGTACACGAAAGGGAGGCGGAGATACTGCAGCGCGGCATTCTGGAACACGGGGGACAGGGAATGGGCCACGGGATGTCCGATGAGGGCAAGGAGCTTTGTCGAGGCGCTAATCATGGGGATTGAACCTCCGGAGAATCCACCGCTCAACGATTCTTCCAAGGCGCGTCGTAACAAACTCGCGCCGGGAAATCGGCCGAACAAGAATAGTATAGAGTCCCAGGCGGTTTCCCCCAAGGACATCGGTGAATACCTGGTCCCCAATGACAGCGACTTCGCTCTGGGAAAGACCGAGTTCCTGTAGTGCAGCCCGGAAAGCTCCCCGGCGGGGCTTCTGGGCTTTTGAAATTCCGGGAATGGCAAGGAGCTTCGAGAAATAGGTCACCCGCTCCTTGAGGGCGTTGGATACGATGCAGATGGCAAATCCCTGGGATTTCGCCTCTTCCACCCACTGGAGGACGCGTTCCTCAAGGTCATAGGCATTCCAGGCCACGAGAGTGTTGTCAAGGTCCACGATGAGCCCGCGAATACCCAGACCCTTGAGTTCCTCAAGGTTAATTTCCCAGAGGTCATTCACGAAGAGCCTGGGGAAAAACCACTGCCAGAGACTCCTCACGGGGCACCTCGTTTGTTCCTCAGGTGTTCCTCGTACGTCCGGGCAAAGGCGTGCTTTCCGTCCTCCTGGAGGACAAAGTAGAGATAATCTGTCTGCGCTGGCTCAAGGACCGCCCGGATAGCATCAAGACCAGGGTTGCAGATGGCATGGGGCGGAAGCCCCTCATGGAGGTAGGTGTTGAAGGGCGATGGGAAGATGAGGTCCCTTTCCCGAAGCGACGTAACGCTCACGCCCTTCTCCTTTTTGAGGGCATACACCACCGTTGCGCAGGACTGCAGGCGCATATTCTTCCGCAGACGGTTCAGGAAGACCGAGGCCACGAGGGGCTTTTCCTCCCGCAGACGCGTCTCCTTCTCCACGATGGAGGCAAGGACGATGCTCTCAAGGAACGAAGCCTCCTTCCCGGAAAAGAGGGGGAGGACGAGCTCCTCAAAGCGGTCAAGCTGCACCGCTATGACTTCCTCAGGAGGTGTGGGAACCTGGAGGAAGTAGGTGTCGGGGAAGAGGAAACCCTCAAGGCTCTTTACCCCAGAAAGCCAGGGTCGGGCAAAGTGCTCAGGGTGTGCCACGAACGCAAGGTACTCCTCCTTCCCGCACACCCCGAGGCGCTCGAGGACCTCGGCCATCTGCTCTGCGGTGAAGCCCTCGGGAAAGGTCACCCGGACCCGTGGCGGACCCTGGGAAAGGAGGCGTACAATCGAAGCCACCGGCATACCCGGCCACAGGCGGTACTGCCCGGCGATGGGAGTGGTCTTTCGGGAAAGCAGGGCGAAGACCAGGAAGCGAAAGGACGAGGTGATGCCCTCCTCTTCAAGAAGACGGGCAACACCAGAAAGCGACATACCCTTCGGGATGACAACGTCCTTCGGTGCCCCAAGGGAGTGGTCGAAGAAAAAGGTAAAATCCACGAACACCCACCCAAGGAGTACCAAAGCCACAAAGAGGACAACCCAGGACTTCATACCCTCTCCCTCGCAAGGTACGTCTCGAGGATGAGGCAGGCGGCAATCTTATCAACGAGGCGTTTCCTCTTTGCCCGGCTCGTATCAAGGTCGAGGAGGTGGCGTTCGGCTTCTTTTGTGGAGAAACGCTCATCGACGAGAACCACTTCCCCAGGGAAGTGCCGCCGGAGTTCTGCGGCAAACTCCTCTAAGGCTTCAGCCTCCTTTCCCTTTGTGCCGTTGGTGCGAATGGGAAGGCCAAGAACGATGGTATCGATACAGCATTCCCGGGCAAGGGCAAGGATACGGGCAACGTCGTCTTTCCCCTTTCGGGGGAGAATCCGATAGGGGAAGGCAAGTCCTGTCCCCCAGTTCATGGCAATGCCAATGCGCTTTTCCCCCACATCAAGGGCCATGACCCGCTTCATGGGCTTTCAGGAACTCTTCAAGATACCTCAGAAACTCTCCCCAGCGGGATTTCGGGATTCCCCCGAACTGGGCGAAATGGGGTTTCCCTCCTCCCCCTCCTCCAATGGTCCGGGAGACTTCCCGCAGAAACGCTCCGAGATTCGTTCCTCCCCCAAGCCCCACTCCGGCGATGATGCCCTTCACCTTCTCTCCCTCGGCCGTCCCCAGGGCGATGGCACCCCGGGAGAGTGCACCGCGCAGGACATCGGCAACTTCCCGCAAAAGCTCAAGGTCCAGGCCATCCTCAAAAAGGTAGGCGAAAACCAGTGACCCCCGGGGCATTTCCTCAAGCTTTTCCCGAAGCTCCCGGAGGATACGCTCCTTCCTTTCCCGGGCAAGGAGTTTCCGGAGATTTCTGTTCTCTTCAAGGAGTTCCTCAAGCGTCCTCAGAAGGTGAGCTTCCTCGACATTGAGAAGCTCCCGCACCTCCTGCAAGACCTTCCGGGAAGTACGGAGCATCTCAAGCGCCCTCCACCCTGCGACAGCCTCAATGCGCCGGATACCGGCGCCAATGCTTGACTCTGAGAGAATCACAAATACCAGGGCTTCGCTCGTTCGCCTGAGGTGTGTCCCTCCACAGAGCTCTGCGGTGTAGTCCCCTACCCGGACAATCCGCACCGGAAACTCGTACTTCTCCCCAAAGAGGGCCACTACACCGCGTTTCTGGGCTTCCTCAAGGGAACTGAAGCTCACGTACACCGGGAGGTCCTCGGCGATTTTCTCGTTGACCCTTCTCTCCACTGCTTCAAGCTCCTCGTCACTCAGAGGAGCAAAATGGGTGAAGTCGAAGCGAAGGCTCTCCTCCCCCACAAAGGACCCCGCCTGCTTCACCTGCTCCCCAAGAACCTCCCGCAGGGCCCGGTGGAGAAGGTGTGTGACCGTGTGGTGGGTTTCAAGACCCCGGCGACGTTTCCCGTTGACGAGCGCCTTCCCCCGCTCACCTACCTTGACCCTCCCCTCCCGGACGATTCCCCGGTGCACGGAAAGGGCTGCCGAGGGACCACTGACCTGGAGGACCTCCACTTTTCCTGAAGGTGTCACAAACCACCCGGTATCCCATTCCTGCCCGCCCTTCTCTGCATAGAAAGGCGTGACATCGAGCACAAAGAGCACCTCCGCACCCTGGGAAGCCTCAGGGATGAGCTCATTGCCATCAGAGAGAGCAAGGAGCACGCTCTCTGCAGAAAGATGATCATACCCCACGAAGGTCGAGCGAAAGCCAGAAAAGAGCTCTTCTTCCTTTTTTTGCCCTTTAAGGCCAGAGAGTTTTTCTTCCTGGGCTTTCCGGGCACGGGCTCTCTGGTGCTCCATCTCTTCCTCGAACTCCTCCTGAGAGAAGGAAAACCCCTCTTCCCTCAGCACCTCCTGGGTAAAGTCAAGGGGCAGGCCATAGGTATCGTAGAGCTTGAAGATTTCCCGGCCCGGGATCGTTCTTGCGTTTTTTGCCCTGGCCTCTTCAAGGAGCTCTTCAAGGCGGGCAAACCCAAGGGCAAGGGTATCCTCAAAACGCTTCTCCTCCTGGAAGACGACCTGGGCAATGGTCGTTTCATTCCTTCGAAGCTCCGGATACACATCGCCCATGAGCTCCACAACCCGGAAGGCGAGCTCATGCAGGAAAGGTTTCGCAAGGCCAAGCTTTTTCCCGAAACGGTGGGCTCGACGGATGAGCCGCCGCAGAACGTATCCCCGCCCCTCATTGGCCGGGTACACTCCATCGGCAATGAGGAAAGCCACCGCACGGGAGTGGTCGGCAATGAGGCGGAAGGCAGGTTTTTCCTTCTCGTAAGGAATCCCACTCAATCCCTCAAGCGACCGGATAAGAGGGAGGAAAAGGTCTGTCTCAAAGTTGGATTCCACATTTTGCACCACGGCGCTCACGCGCTCAAGACCCATGCCGGTATCGATGTTCTTGCTTGGGAGTTCCCGCAAAGTCCCATCGGACTGGCGGTCGAACTCCATGAAGACGAGATTCCAGACCTCGAGGAACCGGTCGCAGTCGCACCCTGGACGGCAATCCTCCCTCCCGCAACCCCGCTCTTTCCCGGTGTCGTAGTAAATCTCCGAGCAGTACCCGCAGGGCCCCACCGGTCCTGAAGCCCAGAAGTTGTCCTCATCGCCGAGATAAACGATTTTCTCCTCCGGAAGCCCAACAACATCCCTCCAGATGCGAAAGGCCTCCTCGTCCTTTTCGTGCACCGAAACCGAAAGACGCTCCACCGGAAGGCGGAGTTCTTCCGTGAGGAACTCCCAGGCCCACTGACAGGCCTCCTTTTTGAAGTAGTCTCCGAAGGAGAAGTTGCCGAGCATCTCGAAGAAGGTATGGTGCCTTGGGGTATAGCCGACCTTCTCAAGGTCGCTCACCCGGACGCACTTCTGGACCGTGCAGACCCGCCGGAAACTCGGCTTCACCTGCCCGAGGAAGATGGGCTTAAAAGGCACCATGCCGGCAATGGTGAGAAGGAGCGTCGGGTCTTGAGGGACAAGTGAAGCGCTGGGCAGAACCTCATGACCCCGGTTCCTGAAGAAGGCAAGGAAGAGATTCCGGATGTCCCTGCTTGAGTACACGGTCATCGCTCCTTTATGACGTCCACAACGTGAAAGGTTCGCAACCGCCGGTTGGTGGAAGGGAGGAAAACACACTGCACAGGGAAGGCGAATTCCGGCTGTATCCTCCCCCGCGCAAGCCAGAACTGAGAGAGCTCATTGTGGTAAATGCCGGGATTGACCCGGACCACAAGCCGCAGGGGCCCATCCACAAGGACCACCCGGGAAAGAGAAGGAAGAGCCGAAAGGCCCTCAAGAATCCTGGTCCTCAGAGGCTCTCCAGGCAGAGGAGACACATTTACCAGGGCGATGTTCTCCCGCAAGGGGCCCACGACGGCGACGTTGGCGAGGTCTCTTGCATACCCTGCCTCATCGAGCATCCCAAGGAGGAGTTCATTGGCCTCCACCACCGCCTGACCGTGGAAGGAGGGAGAGGCCAGGGGTTTCAAGAGGTGCTTGAGGAAACACCCTTCCCGAACGGCGTGTTCTCCAACCCGGCGGATGGGGATATCGAGGAACGCCGCTAAAGCGGCAATTTCTTCCTTCCCCAGGTCAAAAAGCGGCGAAAACGTATCCCTGAGGAACTTCACCCCCCGGTTGCCCCAGCTGTCGCTTTTGTTGGCCCCACCAAGAATGAGCGAACCCTCCCCGAAATACTCCCGAATGCGGGCGAGTTTTGCTTTTTTTGTGCAGAGGTTACAGGAGGGACCACCCCTTGCCACCTCTTCAAGCACACTCTGGCCGGGGAGCACAACGTGCTCCACTCCGAAGTACTCCACGAGAAAGCAAATGTTCTCGCGGGCTTTTCGGGGAAGATACGGCCCCCAGTCAACGGTGCAGGAAACGACGTTTCTCCGCCCCAGAGCCTCACAGGCCAAAAAAAGCGTAACGGTGCTGTCCATCCCTCCCGAGAAGGCCACAACGGTTTGTCGAAAGCAAGAAGCCACTTCCCGGATTTCCTCAACGATGGCGCGGGCAAGGACAGACAGAGCCGGTTTTTCCAACGGGACGTTCATTTTTTCAGGTTGTTCAGAATGGTCGCCAGTTTCTCCCCGATGACGTCCCCGAGGGTGACTCGTCCTTCTTGAGCCTGTTCTTTGCGGACTTTCTCCTCTTCCTCCCGCAGCGCCTGCTTGATGCTCAGGCCAATCTTTCGCTCGGCATCGTCGAGCTTGATGACCTTGACCTTGACGATATCACCCTCTTTGAGGACCTCCTGGGGAGAACTGATGCGCTCTTCGGCGATTTCCGAGATGTGAACGAGACCGTCCCAGCCCTCCTCAAGCTCCACGAAGGCACCAAAATCCACCAGCCGGACAACCTTCCCCTCGTGGATACTCCCCAGAGGATACCGGGTTTTGATGATTTCCCAGGGATCCGGGAGGAGTGCCTTGCGGCTCACCACAATGCGCTGCTCTTCCGGTTTGAACTCAAGAATCTTCAGCGAAACCGTCTGTCCCTTTTTGAAGACCTGACTGGGGTGCTTGACCGGTTCCCAGGCAATTTCAGAAAGGGGGAGCAGGGCTTCAATCTCAGGGGCAAGCTCCACGAAAGCACCGAAGTTCATGAGGCGCTGGATTTTCCCCTCAACGATATCCCCAACCTGCCACTTCGCCTGTACCTCCTCCCAGGGATTGGGACGGAGTGCCCGCAAGCTCAGGGTGAGCTGCCGGTTCTCCCGGTCAATGGCGAGAACCTTAGCTTCTACAAGCTGGTTCCGCCGCACCACGTCGTTCACCCGGGTGACCCGCTTCCAGGAGAGCTCCTCAAGAGGAATACGACCTTCAACGCCCTCCTCCACCTCAACCAGCGCTCCCCTGGTGCTCACTTTGTTCACCCGGACGCGGACGGTGCTCCCCACAGGGTACTTCTCCTCGATGTTCTCCCAGGGGTCAGGGAAAATCTGCTTGAGGCCAAGGGAAATGCGACGCCGCTCAGGGTCAATTTCGAGAATCTTGGCCTCCACAATATCGCCAACCTTCACCACTTCCCGGGGATGTTTCACATACCCCCAGGAGAGGTCCGAAATGTGGATGAGCCCCTCCACGCCTTCTTCAATCTCCACAAACACCCCGAACTCCTTCAGGGAGACGACCTTTCCCTTGACGATATCGCCAACCTTCACTTCCTGGACGAAGCGTTCCCACGGATCAGGCGTGAGGCGTTTCAGGCTGAGGCTGATTTCCTCTTTCTCCGGATCCCAGGCAATGACCTTAACCTCGATTTCGTCGCCCTTTTTGAAGAGGTCCTCGAGTTTGCCGACTTTGCCCCAGGAGACCTCGGAAATATGTAGAAGCCCGTCAACGCCCCCGAGGTCCACAAAGACACCGAAACTGGTGATGTTCTTCACCACACCCTTTCGAACCTGACCGACTTCAAGCGAGGCAATGGTCTCCTGGCGGCGGCGGGCGAGCTCCTCCTCAATCACCGCCCGGCGGGAAACGATGACGTTGCGGGTCTTGCGGTCGGCCTCGATGACCTTCACCGGAATCGACTGGTCGATGAACTCATCGAGATTCCGGGGAACGACGTCAACACAGGAAGCAGGAAGGAAAGCGTTCACCCCAACATCCACAATGAGTCCACCCTTGACCTTTCGCTTGACCTTTGCCGTGAGGACCTTCCCCTGGTCTCTGCTCTCCTCTATGTCAATCCAGGCTCCCTGGTAACGGGCCTGTTCCCGGGACAGCCACACATACCCCTGCTCGTCGATGCGGGTCACCATGACCCAGATTTCCTCTCCCTCTTCGAGATCGTGCTCCACCTCACCTTCTCTCCCCTGAGCCCGTTCCCGGAGAGGGAGAATGCCCTCGGCTTTATAGTTGATGTTTACGAAGTAACCCTCATCACCCTTTTTGATGACCTTTCCCTTGATGAGGTCTCCGGGTCGCACCATGCGGATCTGTTCGAGGTTTTCGTGGAGCAGCTCCATCGCCTTCTCGTTTTCCACACCCAACACACTCCTTCCTCACAGTGTGACCCCGCTTTTGCCGTGTGTCAACCGCTTTGATCCTCGTCCTCCAAAAGGTGGGTGCCCTCCCGGAAGAACCACGGCTCTTCCGGAGTCCAGGCTCCCTGGACAAGGGTGTTGGGTCAAAGCCTCATTTGACATCACGCGCAAAGCAGGGTCACAAACCGACTTCTGCCAAGATAATAGCACAAGCCCTCGCCTTTTGCAATGACGCTCAAAAAGCCCAGACAACCGGGGGTCAAACGCCCCGGCTACCGCTTTTCCTCCTTGAGGGCAATGCCGAGGATATCGAGCTGCTCCTTCTCTACCGGAGACGGAGCACCAGTGAGCAGGCACACACCCCTTTGCGTTTTAGGAAAGGCGATGACCTCCCGGATGGAATCTGCACCGCAAAGGAGCATTACCAGCCGGTCAAAGCCTAAGGCAATTCCTCCATGGGGAGGACAGCCAAACTGCAGCGCCTCCACGAAGAAACCGAATTTCTCCCGGACTTCCTGTTCCGTCAGGTTGAGGCGGGAGAAGATTTTCTCCTGAAGGTCTCTCCGGTGAATCCGGATACTGCCCCCACCAATCTCGTACCCGTTGAGGACGAGGTCATAAGCCTTAGCCCGAACACGCTCTGGATGCTCGTCAAGGAGGGGAATGTCCTCATCAAAGGGAGCCGTGAAAGGATGGTGAACCGAAACCCAGCGCTTTTCTTCCTCGCTCCACTCAAGAAGGGGGAAGTCCACAACCCACACAAAGGCGAAACGTTCTTTCTCGGGCATCTCTCTCCCAAGTTGCACCCGGAGATTCCCCAGAAACTCCTGGAGAGCCTCTTCCTCCCCCCAGGACACAAGGAGCACCGAACCCTCACCAAAGGGGTACCTCGCCACAAGACGCTGGAAGAGCGTTTCGGGAACCTTCCCTTTGAGAGGAGAAGAGAAATCCTCCTGGACCTTTCGAACCCAGGAGAGGGCAAGGTGCCTTTCCCTTGCCTCCGCTGCAAAGAGGTCAAGCTTTTTCCGGGAGAGGGAATGGTCCTGGGGCACGAAAAGCCCCCGGAAAACAACACAGCCCTCCTTCTGGGACAGAACGCCTCCTCCTTCCTCAAGGAAAAGTGGCGTGAGGTCATCAATGGTGAGGGAAAAGCGAAGGTCCGGCTTGTCCGTGCCGTACTTTTTCAGAGCTTCCTCATACGTCAGGCGCGGGAAAGGAATCTCCAAGGTCACCTCAAGTACCTCGGCAAAGACGTGCTGCATGAGTTCCTCTACAAGCTGCAACACGTCTTCCCGGTCCACAAAGGACATCTCGATGTCCACCTGGGTGAACTCGGGTTGCCGGTCGGCCCGGAGGTCCTCGTCACGGAAACACCGGACAATCTGGAAGTACCGGTCAAAGCCAGCCACCATGAGGAGCTGCTTGAAGAGCTGGGGCGACTGGGGCAGGGCGTAAAAGGTGCCGGGATTCAGGCGACTGGGCACAAGGAAATCCCGGGCACCTTCAGGCGTACTCTTCGTAAGAAAAGGAGTTTCGACCTCGACAAAACCGCGCTCGGTAAGGAACCGGCGGATGCTCTGTGCCGCTTTATGGCGCAGCATGAGGTTTTCCTGCATTCTGGATCGCCGAAGGTCCAGGTATCTGTAGCGGAGGCGGAGGGCTTCGTCAATCTCCTTTCTCCCCTCAATCTCAAAGGGTGGGAGCTCAGAAGGCGAGAGTACCACGAATGTCAGCGCATGGACCTCGATGTCCCCGGTGGCCAGGCGGGGATTGGCCAGACCCTCAGGCCGCTCTCTGACAATACCTCTCACCTGCACAACGTACTCGGGGCGGACGGATGCGGCAACCTCATAGGCCTTTTCGTTCTCCGAACTCACCACGACCTGGGTGATACCGAAGCGATCCCGGAGGTCCAGGAAAATGATACCCCCATGGTCCCGAACCCGGTGCACCCAGCCTGCCAGGGTAACCTCCTTACCCACATCGGTTTTGCGAAGCTCGCCACAGGTATGGGTCCTCAGCATGTCTCCCGCTCCTTTCGCAGTCGCCCGAGAAGTTCTTCCTGAGAAAGGAGTATCTGTTCCCCCGAAACAAGGTCCTTGAGGGAAAAGCCACTGTTTTTCCGCTCCTCTTCCCCAGCAATGACCACAAAACGCACGCCCATTTTCTGCGCCCGTTTCAAATGGTACCTGAGGTTCTTGCTGGCAAAGTCAAGGGAGAAGGGGATACCCACCTCATGAAGAGCCTGGCTCAGTATAAGGAGGTCCTTCTCCCCCTCTTCATCCAAAGGTGCAAGGTACACCCGAAAGGCGTCCTTCCTGGTAAAGCCACTCCGTTCAAGGAGAAGGACAATGCGTTCCATGCCCGCTGCAAACCCGACCCCCGGAACCTCAGGACCCCCAAGGGCTCGTGCCAGGCCATCGTACCTTCCGCCGCCACCAATGGCATCCTGGGCTCCTAAGGTGTGAACCTTGACTTCAAATACCGTGCGGGTGTAGTAATCAAGGCCCCGGACCAGACGGGGGTTGACCACAAAGGGGATACCAAGGTGCTGCAAAAGGAGAAAGAGTCGTTCCTCATGCCTGCGGCACTCGGCACAGAGGAAATCCTGAATGTTCGGAAAAGACGCCTCACGGAACACCGCCTGGCACGCCTCTTTCTTGCAATCGAGCACCCGGAGCGGATTCTCCACAAGGCGCCTCTTGCAGTCCTCGCAGAGCAGGTCTTTGTGGTTCTCCAGGTGCTCCCGAAGCCGCTGCACGTAGTGGGGCTTGCAGAGGGGACAGCCAATACTGTTGAGCTCAAGGGAAAGGCCAGAAAGACCAAGTTCCCGGTAAATCGTCCAGGCAAGAAGGACGATTTCGGCATCACAGGCCGGGTCCTGGAACCCTAAAGCCTCAAAACCGAACTGGTGGAACTGGCGCATGCGCCCCGCCTGGGGACGCTCATACCGGAACATAGGACCAAGGTAATACCACCGGACGCGGGGGTTCCGGACGAAGAACCCGTGCTCAAGGTACGCCCGCACTGCGGGAGCCGTTCCTTCCGGCCGAAGGGTGATGCTCCTTCCCCCTTTATCGGTGAAGGTGTACATCTCCTTCTGCACGATGTCGGTTTCCTCTCCCACCCCGCGGGTGAAGAGTTCCGTGTGCTCGAAAACAGGGGTTCGGATTTCTTCATATCCGAAAAGGTGGGCATTCCGGCGCACAACTTCCTCAAGGTGTTGCCAGAGCGCCACCTCTTCGCCGAGGATATCCCGTGTTCCTCGAGGCGCCTTTATCTCCATACACCCATCCCTTCCTCACCGAATCTCAAGGTTTTCCACCACAGAAAGCCCACGCAGAGCCGAGGCAATCTCCACAACATCGGCGCCTCTGGGGGCATGGGTGAAGAGCAGACAGAGCACCCTCCCCTCACGCTCTCTCTGAACCCTGGCGGCGGCGATATTCACCCCGAGTTCACCAAGGATCGTCCCCACCTTTCCCAAGGCTCCAGGTTCGTCACGGAGAATGAGTTCAATAGAGAGACCTCCCTTGGTTTTGAGGAAATGCCCTTCGAAGTACTCAAGAAGCCACAGGACAAGAAGGATGAACCCCACCCCAGCAAACCCCAGGGTGAACATCCCCACTCCCATGGCGATACCCACCCCACAGGTGGCCCAGAGGCTCGCCGCCGTGGTGAGTCCGGTAATAGTCGAACCGTACCGAAAGATGGTGCCTGCTCCCAGAAACCCGATGCCGCTCACAATCTGGGCCGTGATGCGGGCAGGATCAGAACCAATTCTCCCAAAAAAGAAGACAGAAACCAGAGTCATCAGAGCAGAACCAAGGCACACGAGGATATGGGTTCTGAGACCCGCAGGTTTCTCTGCCCGTTCCCTCTGCCAGCCGATAACCCCGCCCGCCACAAAGGCCGCGAAAAGGCGCAGGAGAATGGTTACTGTGTCACCCATGGACACCTCAGACACTTAGGAACTCAACCTCTCCCTCACCGTGTTCTTCAAGGAACCGCTCAAGGTCCCGCATGGAGGGCAGAGCACTCTGCGCGCCAACCCTCGTGCAGGCAATGGCTCCGGCGGTGTTGGCAAGCTTCAGGGCACTCACCCAGTCCTTCCTTTGAGCAATACCCACCAAAAGCCCGGCATTGAAGGCATCGCCTGCAGCGGTGGTGTCCTCAACCTGGACTTTCCGGGGAGGGAGGTACACGCATGTCGTATCGTCCACGCTGGCGATGGCCCCCTGGTCCCCCAGGGTGATCACCGTGCGAGCCCGGGTACGCCGGCGAAGAACCCGGAGTGCCCGCACCGCATCCTCGAGGGTCGTGATGGTGACACCGCTTAGAACTTCTGCTTCGTACTTGTTTGGAGTCATTATATCACTGGCCGTCAAGATTTCGATGGGGAATTCCTGAGCCGGGGCGGGGTTCAGGACCACGATCATGCCGAACCGGTGGGCAACCTCAATAGCCCGCCGAACCACCTCGTGAGGGACCTCAAGCTGCAAAAGCAGGAAATCACAGGATTTGAAGAGCTCCAGAGCGTTCTCCACATCCTGCACCGAGAGTTTCATGTTCGCCCCTGGGGCAACGAGAATCCGGTTCTCCCCCCGCTCGTCGATAAAGATAAAGGCCAGCCCCGTGTGGGTGAGCGGTTGCTTGGTCACAAAGGCATAATCCACGTTCTCCTGCTCGAGGTTCAGGAGGAGGCGGGCACCGAAATCATCGTCGCCCACCTTGCCAATCATGCTCACCAGTGCTCCCAGGCGGGCACAGGCAATGGCCTGGTTGTTCCCTTTGCCTCCTGGAAACATGGAGAACTCTCGAACGAAAAGGTTTTCTCCCACCTCTGGCATGCGTTCGATCCTGAGTACCATGTCCATATTGAGGCTGCCAATGACAAGGACTTTCGCTCTCTCCACAGGCCCCACTCCCTCTCCTCCCATTCTACTACAAGGTGCTCTGGTATTGTACCATAGCCATTCTTTTCAACGCTCCTCCTCTCCGGTACAATGGAGAAAAGGACACAGGAGGGTGTTGTTCATGATTCAGGTGACCACAGCGCTTCTCAGTGTTTCCGACAAAGCAGGCCTTGGGGAACTCGCACAGCGCCTCAGTGCCCTGGGGGTGCGCCTTTTCGCCACGGGGGGAACAGCGAGATTCTTGAGAGAACTCCATCTTGAGGTCCTTGAGGTTTCGGAGGTCACGGGCTTTCCGGAGATCCTCGGAGGAAGGGTGAAGACGCTCCACCCCCGGATTGAGGGGGGAATTCTTGCACGGCGGGATCTCCCTGAGGACATGGAAGACCTGAAACGCCATGGTATCGACCCCATTGACCTGGTCGTTTGTAACCTCTACCCCTTCGAAAAGAAGGTGAAGGAGGGAGAGCAAAACCTCGATGTTCTTGTCGAGGAAATCGACATCGGCGGGGTGACACTCCTTCGAGCAGCGGCGAAAAACTGGAAGCACGTCGTCTGTGTCTCCTCCCCTTCCCAGTACCCGGAGCTCCTTGAAGAACTCGAAAAGCACAACGGATATTTCCCCGAAGAGAAATCCCTCCAGTGGGCCATTGAGGCTTTTATGCGAACCTCGCAGTACGATAGCACCATCGCCACCTATCTCAGCACAGTGAGCGCCCAAAACGAAGATACCCTTCCTTTGTATCTTGCCATCCACCTCAGGAAGGCCTCACCCCTCCGGTACGGTGAAAACCCTCACCAGAAAGGAGCGCTCTACGAGGATCTCTCTCTTGACCCGGAGGGATTCTGGAGGCACCTTGAGGTTCTTGCCGAAGGGAAAGAGCTCTCGTTCAATAACATCTACGATGTCCAAGCAGCCTACAGCCTCGTCCGGGAATTCCAGGAACCTGCTGTCGTCATTGTGAAGCACAATAATCCCTGCGGCGTTGCCGTGCACGAGGATCTTGCCGAGGCAGCCCGCTTTGCCCTTGAGTCGGACCCCGTCTCGGCCTTTGGCGGGATTGTGGCCATGAACCGGACAGTCACAAGATCAAGTGTTGAGGTCTTTGGCAACCTCTTCCTTGAGGTCTTCATCGCTCCTGCTTATGAGGAGGAAGCCCTGGAACTCTTGCGTCGACGGAAGAACCTCCGTATCCTCGCCGCACCTCTTCTCCCTCCAGCTCTCTGGGACCTCAAGAAAATCGATGGGGGGTTCCTCCTCCAGGAAAACGACGTCGGAACAGTCAGCCGGGAGAACCTCCGGGTGGTCACCGAGGTGAAACCGAAGGAAAACGACCTTGAAGACCTGCTCTTTGCCTTCACCGTGGCCAAATACGTCAAGTCCAACGCCATAGTTCTGGCGAAAGACCGAAAGACCGTAGGGATTGGTGCAGGGCAAATGAGCCGGATCGACGCCCTCCGCATAGCCATTGCCAAAGCCCAGGGGAGAGAGCAGGGGGCTGTCTTGGCTTCCGATGCCTTCTTCCCCTTTTCTGACGTTGTGGAGGAAGCTGGAAAGCACGGTATTCGTGCCATCATCCAGCCCGGAGGCTCCATCCGGGATGAGGAGTCCATTGCCGCCTGCAATCGCCTGGGCATCCCCATGGTCTTCACTGGAGTGCGGCACTTCCGGCACTGATGGAACATGCGGAGAGAGCAGGATTTCCTGGGGGAAAAGGAAATCCCGGAAGACCGGTACTTTGGGATTCATGCCCTGCGGGCAAGGGAGAACTTCCCGCTTTTGCTTCCTGTGCCCCGGCCGCTCATCCGGGCATTTTTTGCCGTGAAGTGGGCCTGCACCAGGGCCAATCTCGAGATTGGACTTTTAGAGGAACCCGTTGCCTCGGCCATCCTCAAGGCCTGTGAAGAGGGCATGGCAGGGCGGTGGGATGGGGAAATCATCGTTCCCATTTTCCAGGGTGGGGCGGGAACCTCCCTGAACATGAACGTGAACGAGGTCATCGCCAACCGTGCCCTGGAGATTCTCGGATACGACAAGGGACGCTACGACATCGTGAACCCCTTCGATACCGTAAACCTCAGTCAGTCCACCAACGACGTCTTCCCCACGGCTTTGCGGGTTGCCGCTCTGTGGGAGATGGAGGAGCTGGAAAAGGCCATCGTGGCCCTTCAGGATGCCCTCCAGCAGAAAGAAAGGGAGTTTGCGGGAATCCTCAAGGTCGGTCGCACCGAGCTCCAGGACGCCGTTCCCGTGACTCTGGGGATGGAATTCGGTGCCTGGGCAGAGGCCATTGGGAGGGACCGCTGGCGCCTGTGGAAGGTGAAGGAGAGACTCAAAGAGGTGAACCTGGGAGGAACCGCCGTGGGGACCGGACTCAACGCTCACCCTCGCTACATCGCCCGTGCCATCGTCTACCTCAACGAGATTACGGGGCTTCCTGTGGCCCGGGCCATGAATACCTTCGAGAACACCCAGAACCTCGACGTCTTCTCTGAGGTTTCAGGGCTTCTGCGGACCCTTGCCGTGAACCTCCGGAAAATCACGAACGACCTGCGGCTTCTTGCCATGGGTCCCCGGGCGGGCATTGGAGAAATCGTCCTCCCACCCCTCCAGGAGGGGTCCTCCATCATGCCGGGGAAGGTGAATCCGGTTCTCTGTGAGTACGTTGAGGGCATTGCCCTTGACGTTCTGGGCAAAGACGTGGCCCTGAGCTTTGCCGCTTCAAGTGGGCAGCTTGAGCTCAACCACCTCCTGCCCTTTGTGGCGTACTTCCTCCTCACCATGATTGAAGAGCTCCGGGTTGCCTGTACAGTGCTTGCGAAAAACTACATTCCTCTCATCAGGGCCGACGAAAGCCGCTGCCGGGAACTCCTCGAGCGAAGCTTTGTTCTCGCCACCTGTGTGGTCCCCTACCTCGGGCATGAAAAGACCTCACTCCTTGTCCTTGAGTGCTTGAAAACCGGCAAGGACTTCCGGACGCTTCTTCTTGAGAAGGGGCTTTTCACCGAAGAGGAACTCGGAATAATCCTCGACCCCACGGAGTTACAGAAACCCGGGATACCGGGAATGGGAAAACTCAAAAGGAGCGACCATGCAGGGAACACCCCGTAGCCTGAGACCACATATCGGGATTTTCGGACGGCGGAATGTGGGGAAGTCCTCGCTCATCAATGCCCTGGTGGGTCAGGAGGTGGCCATTGTTTCGGATGTCCCCGGCACAACCACCGATCCGGTCTTCAAGCCCATAGAACTTCTCCCCTTTGGTCCTGTGGTTCTCATCGACACCGCAGGGCTTGATGACGAAGGATTCCTGGGGGAGCTCCGGAAAAAGAAGTCCCTGGAAATCCTCAACCGCTGCGATGTGGCCCTTCTTGTGTGGGACGGCAAAACCGACTTTACTTTAGAGCGGGAAATTCTGAGGCTCCTCCGGGAACGAAATGTGCTTGTCCTCGGTGTGGCGAACAAAATCGACGAAACCCCAGTACCCCTTGACCCTCCCGAGGACTTCAGTATCCCCGTGTTCCGCACAAGTGCCAGAACGGGAGAAGGTATTGTCCACCTCAAGACTACTCTCATTGAAGTTCTGCGACAGGGGGTTCAGGAAAAGCCCCTTATCCGGGACCTCCTGCGTCCGGGGGATCTCGTGGTTCTTGTGGTGCCTATTGACCTTGGAGCTCCCAAAGGACGGCTCATCCTTCCCCAGGTACAGACCATCCGGGAGATCCTCGACGCAGATGCGGTGAGCCTTGTGGTCAAGGAACGGGAGCTCTCCGAAGCCCTGGAGCGGCTCAAAACTCCACCGCGCCTTGTGGTTACTGACTCTCAGGTGTTCCACAAGGTCGCCGGAGCCATTCCTCCCTCCATCCCCCTCACGAGCTTCTCCATCCTCTTTGCCCGCCACAAGGGGGACCTCAAGACCTTCGTGGAAGGGGTGAAGGCCGTGGAACGGTTGAAGCCCGGCGACCGGGTACTCATCCTCGAGGCCTGCACCCACCACCCTCTTCCCGACGACATCGGGCGGGTGAAAATCCCTCGCTGGCTCAGACAGTACACCGGTGCAGACCTTCACTTTGATGTCGTCGCTGGCCCAACGGTCTCGGTACCTCTTGATGAGTACCAGCTCATCGTCCACTGTGGGGGATGCATGATCAATCCCAAAGAGATGCTTTTCCGGATCCACGAGGCCTCCCGTGCCCGCGTTCCCATCACGAATTACGGTGTGCTCATCGCCTACCTCCACGGCCTTTTCCCTCGGGCCCTGGAGGTCTTCCCGGAAATGGCCTTCCTAAAGGAGGAAGGAGAAGAGAAAACCCTCGCTCTTTTCCGCAGGTCTGGTGGCCGCTGGAACCTGTAGCGTCAGTTGAGCAGGGCCTGGAAGATATCGTACTTGCGGAAAGTCAGATACCGGTCGGTCATGACGTTCAAGGGTTTCTTCGTGAAGCGGAAGTTCTCCGCAATATAGGAGAGGAGTGAATCCAGCTGGTACTCCCGAGCTGTAGAGCTCTCACTGGCCCGCCGGTAGAGTTCCGCACCCTTTTCCTCAAGCTCCTCTCCCCTCCCCCGGAAGCCCCGCAGCCAGGCACGCTTGGCAAAGGAGGCGTGGAGCTCCCCAAAAAGCTGCTCAGGGAAGATGCCACTCACAAAGAGCGCGATGTCTCCTGCCCGCTTGAGGAAGATGAAACGGTACGGCTCGTCCACCCGCTCGCTGAGCTCGGCAAGGAGGTCAAGGTCAAAGTCGGAAAGGGTTTTTTTCAGGTAGATGCCCCGACCCCGGCGAATGTACACCGTGATATGGTTGATCCGGATGAAGGACACAAGAAGCTCCACCAGGTAGTCCCGCAGAGCGTCCCGGGCAAGAACTTCGAGGACCTTCTTTCCATCGAATACGGGAACCACCGTCCGGTACCCGATGCGCTCAAGCGTGTACGACTCTCGTTCAATATCCCGAATGGCCCGCCGGAGTAAAAGCTCAAAGTAGAGATACGGACTGACCTGCACGAAGAGGCGTTCGTCCTGAGCCACTCGCTGGAAGAGGAGGTCGTTCTCCAGAATCTGGTCAAGGGTTTCAGGGTCCTTTTCCACAAGCGAGAGGAATGCCTTTTCTTCCCCTCCCCGACAGAAGACCTCGGAAAGGAAGCGGAAATCTGAGGGGGTAAACTTCTCGAAGATTCTCCGCACTCCCGGTCACTCCCTAAAAGACCACACCGAACTTCTCACTGTAGAATCCCCTGACATCCTGTATCTCTTCGCGCCTCCGTATATTATAAACGTACCGGAGCACCCGCTTCTTCCAGAAGTCGTCAGAACTCAGATACCCCCGACGCCAGATATCGAAATCGTAGGCCTTCACCTGGAAACTCAGAACGTACTCCTTCTCCATGACAAGCTGCACCACAAGCCACGCTGCTTCAGGAAAAACTCGCTTCAGGGCGTCGAAGCCAACCCCAAGTTGATTCCAGAGTGCCTGATCAAGAGCACGGCTTGCCATCTCCATGCGGATATAGGCCTGGTTGTCCTCTTCCGAAAACCCCACATCGAGCACAGTGTACCCGAACTCCTGAAGAAGTGACACAGTTCGTTTGATGGCCTCCTCTCTTGAGGCACTCTCCACGATATTGCTTTCCACGAGGGTAAAGGAGGTCTCAATGAGTTTGTCCTGCGCAGCGTAAAAGCAGGCAACCCACCTCCCCGAAGGAACGGCCCGGGAGCCCAGAGGGAGCTCTCCCTGAACCCCCACGTATGCTTCATCGCTCTCGAGAACAAGGGAACTCTCCACCGGAAGACCTTCGGGAGGAAGAAACTCAAAGCGGAATTCGTCCCCCTTTTTCACCCCTTCAAGGAAAACCCAGAAGATGACCGCTTTATCCTCGGTGCTGAACTTATCGGTCCGATCCAGGGGAAGGCCGTCTTTGTCCAGGCCCCGGCAGAGGGCATAGTCAAGGACGGTTGCAGCCAGCGAGGTTCCAAGAAATAACACAAGGAAAACGCCCAGAGCCAACCCGGAAAGGTTTCTGCCCACCACGTCTTCACCCACATCCATCATACTGCAAGAGCCTCAGGAACACAACTTCCCGGAACGATAGGCCGCAATGTAATTCATGCAGAACTCATCCTGCCCGGTGAGGGCAAGAGCAGCAAAGAGCACAGCCATGAGCTCCTGGTCGAGCGGATCAACAATTGCCGCATCAAGACCATACCCGATACAGAGGGCCAGAAAGGTGCGGTTCAAAAGACGACGATTGGGCATGCCGAAAGAGATGTTACTCAGCCCGCAGATCGTTCGCACCCCGGGAAACTCCTGCTTGAGGGCTTGCAGGGTCTCGAGGAATACTCTGCCCTGTCTCTGGTCCGTTCCGATGGGCACCACAAGGGGGTCGATGAAGAGCCGCTCCCTGGGAATACCGTAATCTTCAGTTGCCTGCACCAGGCGCTCCACAAGCTTCAGACGATCGGCCACGGTCTCCGGAATCCCCCCATCCCCCATGGCCAGCCCCACCACGTACGCTTTGTGCTCTTGAGCAAGGGGTAGCACGGCTTCAATCCGTCGAGCCTCAGCGGTGAAGGAATTAATCATGACCTCCCCCTTCCGGTACACCCGCAGGGCCCGGGCAAGAGCCTCATCATTTGCGGTGTCAAGGCAAAGCGGAATGTTCACCGCATCCTGCAGGAGTTCCACAAGCCAGGGGAGATTCTCAATTTCCTTTTCTGCCTCGGTTCCAGCATTCACGTCCAGGAAATGGGCACCCGCCGCTTCCTGCTTTTTCGCTTCCTCAAGGAGAAACGCCACATCTTTCCGCTCCAGGGCCTCCCGGATAGGTTTCCGGGTCGCATTGATGCGTTCGGCCACAATCAGCACAGTTCCACCTCCTCTTCAAGGATTTCCTCAAAACGCAGGGCTTCTTTAAAGAGTCGGGCAAGGTAGAACGAGCCGGCCACAAGAAGAGGAAGGCCAAGGGTTCTCGCCACGCTTTCCGCCCTTTCCCGAGCCCGGTATGGGTCGGGAACAAGCTCTATGGGAACGCCGAGGGAAGAAAAGAAGGACGACGCCACCTCCACCGGCAGGGCTTTGGGATGGAAGGGTTCGGTGAAGATGCAGTATCCAGGGAAAGTCCGGAGCGCCTCGGCAATTCCTGCACAGTCTTTCCCTTCAAGGAACCCCAGAAGGCACACGGCTTTCTTAACGTCGAGGTAGTCCCGAAGGGTTGCAAGGAGCACCTCAAACGACGCCCGGTTGTGGGCGACATCGAAAACGCGAAGAGGCGAAAGAGAGAGTACATCCACCCTCCCGGGCCAGCGGAAAGTGCCCGTAACCTCCTGGAGACGGGAAACCTCACAGGGAAGGCCGAAGAGCTTTACGACAAGAAGGGCAGCGAGGAAGTTCTCCACCTGGTGGTCCCCAAGAAGGGGAAGCATGATCTCCCCCTCTCCCCACCCCTGAACGTGGAAGCGGAATCGAGAACCCTGAAAACCACGGAAGGTGATGTCGGCATGGCATTCTTCTGTGACTTCAAATACCGGCACCTCTTTCTCCTCCGCCTCCCGGAGAATGACCCTTCGGGCTTCTTTCCTCTGGGGAGCAAGTACAAGAGGGATGTTGCTTCGGAGAATCCCGGCCTTCTCCCAGGCGATTTGCTCGAGAGTATTCCCCAAAACCTCCATGTGGTCGAAGCTTACCGGAGTGATGACCGTCACCTGAGGCTCGGTGACGTTGGTGGCATCAAGTCGCCCTCCAAGACCAACCTCCACCACGGCCACATCGACGTCCTTTTCGAGGAAATAGAGAAGTGCCAGACCCACGGCAACTTCAAAGTACGTGGGCTGTCCCCAAGGGGATTCCCGCTCCATTGCCTCCACTATGGGGCGAACCCGGTCCACAAGGCGGGCAAGCTCCTTGGGGCTTATGAGCCGGTCGTCAATGCGGATGCGTTCCCGGAAAGTCAGAAGGTGGGGCTTGGAGAAGAGGCCGCAGCGCAGGCCAAAAGCGCCGAAAAGCCGGTGCAGCATGTAGGAGGTGCTGCCTTTCCCCTTTGTTCCGGCGACAAGGACCGTGGGGATGGTTTTCTGGGGGTTCCCCAGACGCTCCATAAACTCCCGCATGCGTTCGAGCTTTAAGTCCGTGTAGGGAACCCGGGCCTTTTCGTAATTGATGAGCCCATAAAGGTACTCCAGAGCTTCCCGGTACTCCATGGTCAGTACTCCTCTGGCATCTTCAAAAGGGTTTCATACGAAAACACCGGTCCGTCCTGACACACGTAATACGGGCCGATATTGCAGCGCCCGCACTTCCCAAGACCACACTTCATTTTCATCTCGAGGGTCGTGATGATATCCCCCGGTGCAAAGCCAAGCTCCCGGAGTGCTTTGATGGTGAACTTTATCATAATCGGGGGGCCGCAGACAATACTCACCCACTTGGTGCACGGGAAGGAGAAAACCTCCCGGAGGACGTTCGGCACAAGCCCCACCCTGCCCTCCCAGGACGCATCGCCTTCATCGACTGTAAGACACAGCGTCAAGTCGTCTCGCTCTTCCCAGCGCTTGAGCTCCCACCGGAAGACAAGGTCCTGAGGTGTGCGGGCACCGTAGAGAATGAAGACATCCCCGAAAGACGAGCGGTGCTCCGGAGAGAGCACGTAGTTGATGAGGGAACGCAGGGGCGCAAGGCCAATCCCCCCACCCACAAAGAGGAGGTGCTTCCCGAGGAGTTCCTCAATCGGAAACCCGTTCCCGTAAGGTCCCCGCAGGCCAACCGTATCCCCAGGATTTAAGCGGTGCAGTGCCTGGGTCACCGAGCCGATGCGCTTGATGCTGAACTCAAGGAAAGTCCCCTCGGTGGGGGAAGAGGAGATGGAAAAGGGTGCCTCTCCCACTCCGGGCACGAAAATTCCGGCAAACTGCCCCGGACGGTACACGAAGTGCTCGGGACGTGGAATCCGGAAGGTCTTGATATCCCGGGTCTCCTCGACAATCTCCGCTATGGGGAGAAGGCACGGCGTGTATATTCCTTCACAGGGCACAGGACACCACCCTCTCGACCGCTTCCCGAATATCCCAGTTGACCGGACACAGCGCCACACATCGCCCGCACCCCACACAGCCAAATACACCTTTCCGGAGGGGATGGTACGAGAACTTGTGGAGGATTCTCTGGCGAACCCGCTGCATGGGGTGAGATCTCGGGTTGTGGGAAGAAGCGTGGAGCGTGAACTTCGGGAACATGCAGCTATCCCAGGTCCGGATCATCGCCCCCCGAAGCCTCCCTTCAAGCGCCAGGTCAAAACAAAAGCACGTCGGGCACAGAAACGTACAGGCCCCGCAGTTCAGGCACCCCCAGGCAATATCCTCCCAGATGTCACGTCCAAAGGCCTCGTAGAGGTACTCCGGGGTCTTTTCGGGGAAGGGTGGGGGAGCGGTCTTCCCAAGGTCTGCCACAAGTGCTTCGAGTTCCTCCTTCTCGCTGGATGCAAGGGGCCGCCCTGACAGTCCCTCACCCTCAAAGTACACCCCAGAGGACAGCGGCAGGGCGAAGAAATCCGCACCTTCCCGGGAAAGTGGATGCCCCCCGACTCTTGTGCAGAAACAGGTGGCCTCAAAAAAGGTACATCCCAAAGCGCCGAGGAAGAGGTTCTTGCGCCGTGTTGCATAGTGCGGGTCCTGAGGAGCATTCCCGAGAAAAACGGCGTCAAGAACATCGGTAACGGCTTTCACTTCACAGGGAGCGGCAAGAAGGAGAACAGGTGTACCCTCCGGGGGGAGGGGATGCACGTTCCACGTCCTCTTTGCCCAGAAGAACCGGTACAGCGCTTCCCGCTGGGGAAGGAGAATGGTCTTAGGGGTGGGAACAGCGGGAAAGGGAAGGCGAAAACGCCTGGCCACCACCTCCGTCACAAAAGTCTTCCCACGACTCAACCACTCAAGGAAAGCCTCACGGGTGACTACCACACCGTTACCGGATAAACGCATTGGGGTCATCCTCCCGGTACGTCACAAAAGGTGCCGGGGCTGCGACGTCCACCCCAGCCTCAAAGGCAAAGTACTCCCGCACGGTGTCGGCAACAGCAAGGAACATCGTGGCAATCGGTATCCCGAGGGGGCATGCCCGCTCGCAGGCTCCGCACTCGATGCAGCGTCCAGCAAGGTGCATCGCCCGTCCCAGGTGGAAGACGAAGTTATCCCGGAGCGTTGGGGAAGGATGGAGGAACGAGGGTTTGTGGCTTTCGGCAAAGCACTCCTTGCAGTAGCACATGGGACAGGCGTTGCGGCAGGCGTAGCAGCGGATGCACCGGGAGAGTTCCTTCCGGAAGAATTCCCACCGCTTTTCTTCGGGGAGACTCCGGAGTTCTCTCAGGGTATCCTCCTGGGGAAGCGACGGCACCTCACTGTCTTCAATGAGGATATCGTACACAAGAGGACTGCGATAGCGGCAGCGCCGGCATGAAGCGTCAAGGAACGATCCAAGGGGGTACGCCACACCCCGAATCACGATTTCCTCGCCCCTGAAGCTCACCTCGTGTTCCTGAAGGTCCTCCCATTCAGCGAGCTTCCTTGTATCCACCATGCCCGGACATGGTACACCGAGGATGAGAAGGTTCTCCCGGCGCAGCCGGTTCTCCCTCACAAGCGCCACACAGGCCCGGCCATCACACCCCTTGGCCACGATGGCAACGCGCTCAATCCCTCGCGGAAGACAAAGGAGGTACCGCGCCAGGTTCAGGCCGCAGAAGGGGGTGAAGATGAGCTCCTCAACCTCACAGGGGTCCCGAAAAAGATACGGTCGGGTGCGGAAGGGGAGCGAGCCCTTCCGGTACCCGAGAACCCCCTGGACTTTATTCTCCTCAAGGAGCTTGCGGGCAGTGTCACGGAGCGTCACAGGTGCTTTCCCCCTCACGCAGTGGATTTGGACCAAGGCTTCGCACTGCCTCAGTAACTGCTTTGACCACATCGGCAAAGCGCTGCCCCTCAGATGCTGAGACCCAGGAAAAATGCACCCGGTCCCTGAGACCAAGAAAGACCAGAAGCTCATGGAGCACGAGGAACTTCCTCCGGGCAAAGTAGTTCCCGCTCAGGTAGTGGCAGTCCCCGGGATGGCATCCGGAGACGAGCACCCCATCGGCCCCCTCCCGGAGGGCCTTCAGAATGTACAGAGGGTCAACACTCCCTGAACACGGTACTCGCACAACCCGGATATTCGGGGGGTACTGAATCCGGCTCACTCCGGCAAGGTCTGCCCCTGCGTAACTGCACCAGTGACAGAGAAAGGCCACAATTTTAGGTTCCCATGGAGAGTTCATAGAGGTACTCCACCTCGGAGAGAATCGCCTCTTGAGTGAAACCATACACTCTGATTGCTCCGCTGCGGCAGGTCGCACTGCACAGCCCGCATCCTTTGCACAGGGCCTGATTGACCCGTGCCACACCCTTTTCCCAATCCACGGCAATTGCCCGGTACTGGCATACCCGCTCACAGTCCCCACAGGCCACGCACTTCTTCTCATCCACCGAGGCAATCTGGGCCTCGGCAAGGAGAACGTCTTTACTGAGGACGGTCATGAGGCGGGCGACCGCAGCCTTTGCCTGAAGGATGCTCTCTTCGGCGAGCTTCGGCCCATGGGCGAGCCCGCAGACGTAAATGCCCTCCGTTGCAAAGTCCACCGGGCGGAGCTTCACGTGGGCCTCGAGGAAAAACCCGTCCTGGGTGAGGGGAACCTTGAGGAGCCTGGCAAGAGCCGGGGCATCCTCATGGGGCACGATGCCTGTACTGAGGACCACAAGGTCCGCACAGAGGGTGACGCCTTCCCCAAGGAGAGGGTCGACAAAGCGCACAAGAAGCCCCTCGTCCCCCTCCTCCACCGCAGGCATTGCCTCATCCCCAAACCGCACGAAGAGAACGCCCTTTTCCCGGGCTTTCGTGTAGTACCGCTCATAGAGGCCGTACGTCCGCATATCTCTGTAGAGCACCACGACTTCCGTGCCCGGGGAAATCTCCTTGAGGCGCAGGGCGTTTTTCACCGCCTGGATGCAGCACACCCGGCTGCAGTAAGGATGCTCTGCATTCCGGGAACCCACGCACTGGATCATGACCACCCGCCCCGGGGGCGAGAAGGTCCCTGCGTGGATACCGGCTTCAAGCTCCCTCTGGGTGAGGACCCTCGGGTCCCTGCCATAGAGGAACGCTCCATCCGGGGGACGGTACTCCCTACCGCCCGTGGCAACGATGATGCCCCCGTGCTTCAGGGTGTGGAGGGTTCCTCTCTCGCACACAACGCTCTCGAAGTTCCCCACAAAGCCGTTGACCTCAAGGACGCTGCTCTCAAGGAAAACCGTAATCCTCGGGTTTTCGGCAATCTCTCTTTTGAGTTTCTCCCGAAGCTTCTCAAGGTCTTTTCCTTCAACGGTGTACGGGGGACTCTGTCCTCCAAGGTCCTTTTCCCGTTCCACAAGGTACACTGAAACACCCTGCCGCGCCGCCTCCAGGGCAGCGGTCATCCCCGAAAGCCCCCCGCCGATGACCAGAACCCCTTTCTCCACAGGAACGGGAATAGGGGCAAGGGGCTCAAGGAGAGCGGCCTTCGCCACTGCCATCGCCACGAGGTCTTTCGCCTTCTCGGTGGCCTCTTCCTTCTTCTCCTGGTGGACCCAGGAACACTGGTCACGGATATTGGCCATCACGAAAAGGTAAGGGTTGAGACCCGCTTCCTTCAGGGTTTCCCGGAAGAGGGGCTCGTGTGTTCTTGGAGAGCAGGAAGCCACCACGACCCGGTTGAGCCCAAGTTCCTGAATCTTCGCCTTGATGCGCTCCTGAGTGTCCTGGGAACAGGTGTACAGGTTCTCCTCAGCGAACACCACTCCGGGGAGGTTCTGCGCCCACTCCACCACCGCTTTTGTGTCCACAACTCCGGCGATGTTGATCCCGCAGCGGCACACGAAGACCCCGATTCGAAGCGGCGAAGCGGTGACATCCCGCTCCGGAGGATAGGTCTTTTCCCGAACAAGGCGAAAGCGAGACGGGGCAAGGAACGACCCGACCTCAGACGCCACGGCACTTGCCTCGACCACCGTTCCCGGAATGTCTTTGGGACCGGCAAGGCTCCCGCACACGAAGATTCCCGGCCGGACCTCCCGCGTCCCAAAGTCGGCAAAGTACGGAAAGCCCTCGCCGTCAAGGGTCACACCACAGCGGGCAAGGCGCTCTTTCTCCTCGTCCGGGACACAGAGTCCCACAGAGAGCACCACAAGGTCAAAGGTTTCGCTTTGTTTTTTCCCGCCTTCGTCAACGTAGAAGACCACCGGGTCGCCGTCGCCAGAAGCAGTAATGTGGCTCACCCGTCCCCGGACAAAGTGGATCCCTGAGGCCTTTGCCCGCTCGTAGTACCTCTCGAAATCCTTCCCGAAGGCCCGCATGTCGATGAGGAAAACGGTGACCTCGAGGGGAACATCCCCTCCCGCAGGGGCAGGCGCACAGCAGGACATTTCCCCTTCCACCCGGAGGTGTTCCATGGCAACAAGCGCCTCTTTGATGGCGTACATGCAGCACACCGAGGAACAGTAGGAACCGCCCCGCTCCCGATCCCGGGAGCCCACACACTGCACGAAGGCGATTTTCCGTGGAACCTTTCCGTCAGAGGGCCGGACGACTTTCCCCTTTGTGGGACCGGAAGCGCTGAGGATTCGCTCAAAGTCAAGGCTTGTGATGACGTTGGGGTACTTCCGGTACCCGAGTTCTCGAAGGCGCTTCGCCGGATCGAACACCTCAGTCCCGGTGGCGTAGACGATGGCTCCCACCCTGAGCTCTCGCAAGCGCACCTCATCCTCGTGGCGTATGGCGTTCCTCTTGCACGCTTCAATACACCTCAGGCACTCCGCACACCCACCACAGGAGAGACACCTCTGTGCCTCATCCCGGGCTTCTTGCTCAGTGTATCCGGAAACCACCTCAGCAAATCCTGTGATCCGCTTGGACACCTCGAGCTTCCTTGGGGGTTCCCCAGGGTTTTTCCGTTCCCCCCAGGGGATGGCAAGCGGAGCAGGCGAAAGGCGCTGCTCTTCAAAGGGCACTCCCCGAAGGTACGCATCGATGGCGTACGCAGCCCGCTTTCCGTGGGCAATGGCCTCAACAAGGGTCGCCGGCCCAAGGACGAGATCCCCTCCGGCGAACACCCCAGGAAGGGAGGTCGCAAGATTCCTCCCCACCTTCACCGTCCCCCATGGGGTGAGCTCGAGACCTTCCTTTTCGGGAACGACCACCTTCTGGCCTGTCGCCACAATGTAGAGGTCCGCAGAGACGGTGAACTCGCTCCCCGGGACGATTTCGGGCCGCCGCCTCCCCGACTCGTCCGGAGCACAGAGCCTGACCCCGGCCATCTCGAGGAGGAGTTTCCCGTTGACCTCAACGAAACGCTTCGGTGCGGCACAGAAGACGAACTCCACGCCCTCTTCCTTTGCCTCCTCGACCTCTTCCGGGCGAGCAGGCATCTCGTCGAAGGAACGGCGGTAGTACACGGTGACTTCTTTTGCCCCCTGACGGAGGGCAGTCCGGGCACAGTCAATGGCCACGTTCCCTCCACCAATCACGGCAATACGCTCGGCCCTGGGAACGTCTTCGCAACGGTGGCAGCGAAGGAGGTACGCCAGGCCGTCGAGGACCTGGGAATGGTCCTCCCCTTCAATCCCGAGCCTTGCGCCCTTCCAGGCCCCACAGGCAAGGTACACCGCAGAAAACCCCCGGGCAAAGAGGTCCTGGAGGAGGAAATCCCTTCCCCAGGCGGTGTTGCAGCGAATATCCACCCCAAGCTCCTGCAACGCCCGGATGTCCCATTCCACCACATCCCGGGGAAGGCGATACGGAGGAATGCCGAAACGCATCATGCCTCCAGGGTGACTTTGCGCTTCAAAGACCACCACCTGGTACCCAAGAAGACGCAAAAAATACGCGCAGCTCAGGCCACTCGGTCCTGCACCGACAACCGCAATCTTCTCGGAACGTTCTCTCCGGGCTTCCGGAAGGAGCGCTTTGCCAAGACCGCGCTCGAAATCGGCAAGAAACCGCTTGAGGTACGGGATACGGAGCGGCGCATCGAGCATGCCCCGCTGGCAGTGTTCCATGCAGGGGTGGTGGCAGGCCCGGCCACAGATTCCCGGGAAGGGGTTGTCCATCCGGACGACCCGGAGGGCTTCTTCAAAGCGCCCCTCCCGGATAAGGGCGATGTACCCCTGCGCTTTTTGCTCAAGAGGACAGGCTGCCTGGCAATTGGGAGTTCCCCGCTTCTCAATCTGAAAAGCCCCGGGGAACGCCTGAGGAAAGAGGCGGAAGATGGCCTTTCTTGTGCTCAACCCCCCCTCAAAGTCGTTGGAGAGGTTGACCGGGCAGGCATTCGCACAGTCACCACAGCCGGTACAGGAAGCCACGTCCACGTACCGGGGATTTTCCCGAACGGTTACGGTGAAGTTCCCCGCCTCTCCCGAGACGTTCACCACTTCCGCAAGGGTGAGCACCTCAATGTTGAGGTGGCGACCGCATTCGACGAGTTTGGGAGAGAGAATGCACATGGCACAGTCGTTCGTGGGGAATGTTTTATCAAGACGCGCCATGAGTCCCCCGATGCTTGCGGACTTCTCAACGAGGTACACGAAGAACCCCGCCTCCGCAAGGTCAAGGGCAACTTCAATGCCTCCAATGCCCCCTCCCACGACCAGGACTGCCCCGAAAGGCTCAGGTGTTCTCCCCATGCCTTCCTCCCTCCAGGCGCTCTTTCCAGAGGTCCTCGTACTCCGGGAAGGTGAAGGCTCTCCTCTCCCACAGGGAAGCGATGACATCCCGGCGAAGCCTCTGCGTCCGGGAATCGAGGTCCTCGATGATTTGCTTCCATGTCAAAGGCACATGACCCTCTTCAACCGCCATTTCCCGGAGAACCTGAAGGACGTTGGCGAACTCCACCCCCTGCGGGCAGTGAGCCACACAGCGGAAGCAGGCCGCACACATCCAGATGGTCCGGGACGCAAGAACGCTCCGGTCCCCAAGGAGCACCTGGTGGATGATCCGGCGAGGGTTGAATTCCTCCTCGACTTCCGCTACCGGGCACGTTGCCGTGCACACCCCGCAGGAAAAACAGAGGAAAAGCCCCTCCCCTCCCGGGCGGTGGGCAACCTCGTACCGGAAGGACATATCATACACCTTCGCCACCTCCCTGACCTGGACGGGGGAAAAGACCCGAGGCCCGAACAATCTCGGGAACAATACTCTCCCAGGCTACCGCCATAATGTGGACACCCCGCACTCCTTCAATCCCTCGAAGGGCAGCAATGGTTTCAACGGCAATGCGCACCCCCTCTTCTTTCGGATCCCGGGCGTTTCGCATCCGCTCCTCAACCCAGGCCGGGATGACCATTCCCGGGACCTCGTCCTTCATGTAGCGGAGGGCCTGGAGTGACTTGAGGGGAATAATCCCGGCAAGAATGTGGACCTTCTCGTGGAGCCTCAGGCGGCGGACCTCCTCCATCCACCGGGAAAAAAGCTCAAGGTCGAACACCGCCTGGGTCTGAATGAACTGGGCTCCAGCCTCCACCTTTTTGGCAAGACGAAACACCCGAAACTCCAGGGGATCTGCAAAGGGATTCTCACCGGCCCCCAGGAAGGCCCGGACTTCCCCTTTCACCTTTTCACCGTTTGCAAACACGCCCTCATCCCGAATCTTTCGAAAGATACCAAGAAGCTGCACCGAGTCGATGTCAAAAACGCTCCGTGCCTCGGGATGGTTGCCGAGACTCTGATGGTCTCCGGTGAGGCAGAGGAAGTTCTCAATGCCAAGAGCGCAGGCTCCGAGGAAATCGCTCTGGAGGGCGATACGGTTCCTGTCCCGGCAGGTGAGTTGCATCACCGGCTCAAGACCTGCCTCACGCACGATGAGGCAACTCGCAAAACTCGAAAGGCGGACGATGGCCGTCTGATTGTCGGTGATGTTCACCGCATCCACAAAACCTCGAATCTGGGCACACTTCTTCACTATGCTTTCCCGATCAACCCCCTTGGGGGGACCGACCTCGGCCGTCACCACAAAGACTCCCCGTTCCAGGAGTTCCCGGAGCACACTCACCGCCTGACGTCCTCCCGAACAATCTTCCTCTGGGCCCCAAAGCGTGAGGGCCCCCAGTTCTTGGGGGGCTGGACTACGAGAAGCTCCTCAAGCCTCCCAAGGGCTTTCATCCGGTCGTAGATGAGTTGCCACGCACAGTCCCGATCCGGCCGGACCTCGCACCGGCCATCCTTCGATCCTCCACAGGGGCCATTCAAGAGATTTTTGGCGCAGCGAGCCACAGGACAAATACCCCCAAAGCGGTGCACGATGCACTCTCCGCAGCCGATACACCGCTCCTCCCACACCCCCTGCGCAAGCGGTGCCCCCATGAAGCTGGTATTGAGACCGGGGAGAACGGGAATACCCGGGAAAACCTCACTCAGCGTCTGCACCCCCACCCCGCAGGCAAGAGAGAGCACCGCCTGGAACGCCGGGACTTTCTCCCGGAGTGGCATAAGGAATTCCCGCTCGCACTGCCGCTCAACCGAAGCGGCCTCTGCCGCAAAACCTTTGAGCCGAAGCAGTGCCACCATTTCCCGGGCCTCCTTTTCCCCTCCGGCAAGACACACTGTAACGCAGGCCCCACACCCGAGCACCAGAACCTCCCGGTAGGGGGAGAGGCTTTCCAGGATTTCCCTGAGGGGTTTCCGCTCACCGACGATCACACAACCACCCTCGCTTTGAGCTCTCCAAGACGATTGGGGTTTGCGAAGACACAGAGAACCCTTTTGGGGATTTCGGCTTCCTCAAGGAGCCGGGAAACCCTCGCCACCCGCTTTTCCGCAAGGACGCTCCCCCACTCATTCCGGCAACTCGCGGGGGGACAGCCCACAAGAAGGAGCGTATCACACCGAAGGAGGATCCCGAGGATGGTCTCCTCATCCACACCCCCAAGGCAGGGCACAGGAAACACCGCCACGATGCGGTCCCAGATTTCCGGTGCCTCCTTCCCCAGAGCACAGAGTGCCGGGAATCCGCTCCGTTCACAACCTATGATTCCCAAGGACACGATGCACCACCTCAAACGTGATGGCTCTCGCCGGACAGAGCCCTGCACATATGCCGCAGCGGGCACACAGCGCTTCATTCACCGCAATGCACCGCTTGAGGTCACCTGAAAGCTCAATGGCTCCGGTGGGACAGCTCCGGAGACACGTCAGGCACAGGGCACAGCGCTCTGCATCAACACGTACCCGCCCCTCTTCCTGAATGCTCCCCTCTTCAAGGTACCGGGAAACGGTCGCTACGAGGTCCTCCACATCCCCCCACGCTACGAAAACCCCAGGAATGTTCGTGGCAAAAGGAAGGAGGTTGGGATTTTCAGGAAGCTCAAGAACGACCTCCCGGTCGCTCAGAAAAACCTTTTCAAAAGGCGGGAGCACACAGGTTTTCCGGTTCACCAGAACGAGCCAGTGGGCTTCACAACGCACAGGGAAGGGGTCTTTTTCCGGAGTGTACGTGACGACCACCCGACGCATATCCAGGCTTGGCGAAAGGGAAACCCGAGAGAGGGGGAGCTTCTCAAAGAGCACTCCCGCTTCCCGGGCTCTCCGGAATGCCTCCTCAAACCCCTCATGGGCCACAAACACCTCCTCGGCGAGCACCAAAACCTGCGCACCCTGAGGAGGCAAAGAAGCCAGGGTAAAAATCCTCTCCCAGTCCTCCGGATACGGGTGCGGGGAAGGGACAAGGAGGACCACACACATTTTCCGGAGGGACGAAAGCCCAAGGACCTGGGGCAAACGTTCAAGAGCAACGACTCTCCCGGTATCCAGAACCTCCCGGGGGAGCACAACGGGTGGTTCTTCTTGCAGCGAGGGAATGAGGACACACGCTCCCACAGGGATATCGTGCGGCATAACGTGGAAATCCACGCCTTTGCGGGAGAGCGCAAAAGACGGAAAAGAAACAGCTGGAATCTGTGCTCTGGCGAATGCCTCACAGAGCCTCCCGTCACCTTCCGGGTAGAGAAGAACCCTCCGGGTTGGGGTCACCCGCCGGGCGGCGACTTCTACCTTCGGAGGCACAAGGGACCGGAGGAAACCCCGCCAGAGCATCCGGCATTTCTCTTCAGGAAGGGCACACACCTCTTCATACGGAAAAACCGCAACCCTCAGGGGATTGACCCCAAGGCGAAGCGCAAGCTCTGCCACCTCGTCCTCTGTGAGGAGGGCATTTCCGAGGACCACGACAAAGGATGAAGGCAAGAGGGCCTTCGTCCTTTCCGGGGTCACAACTTCGTACGAAAAAGCAATCCTCTCGAGTTCTTCAGTCACCCACAGGGGCAAACTCCTGTCACTCCCAAAAAGCGCAACCTGCACCCACCTTACCTCCCAAGAAGCGCTCCGAGCTCCTCTGAAAGCCTCTCCGCTTCACAGATGGTGCTTGTGATGTCCTTTGGTCCTGTAGCCGTCCCGCAGGCAAAGACCCCGTCTTGAGGGTGGGGGACGATGAACCCGCCTTCCCTTTGCGGAAGACGGAAGAGCTCTGCCATCCGCTGTGTCCCGGGTGAGGCCACAAGACCAACCGAAAGCACCACCGCATCGTAGCGCCGCTTCGTGGCTTTCCCGTCCACCTCCACAAAGACCGTCACCCCATCCCCATCCTCCTGAAGGGCAAAGGGCAGGGAACGATACCGGAAGACCGAGTGGGCCGCATCACGGAGGGCTTCCTGTCCGTCCCCAAGGACCTGGAGATCCATGGAGTAAAAATCGATACGCACCTCAGGGAACCGGAACCGGAGGTTTGCCACAAGGCGGAGGGCGTAACGGCAGCAAACCTGTGAGCAGTACCCCAGCCGCTTCCGGGCATTCCGGGACCCCACACACTGCACGAACGCAAGGGAACGGAAAGCAGCAAACTCCTCGAGGTTGCCGCTTTTGAGCCTGCGCTCGAGCTCAAAGCCAGTAAAGATTCGTTCCTTCCTCCCCCAGAGGTACTGGGGGAACTCCTCTACCGGGAAAGGCACCGCACCTGTTGCAAGGACGACCAGGCGGGCGGCAAGTTCTCTACGGTCTGTGGTGATACGGAAGCCTCCTTTTTCCCGAACCACCGCACGTGGGGACTCCCCGGTGATGTTCTCTACTCCAAACCACCCCTTTCGTACAACCTCTGCGGCCCGGCACACACCGCAGCGGAGGCACCGGTCGGTAGCTTTGCAGGAGAGTTCCACTGCAAGGCCTCCCAGAGATGCCTTCTCCTCAAGGAGGAGGACGTCACCCTTCTCCTGAAGGGCAGAGGCCACCGCAAGCCCGGCAATACCTCCGCCGACCACAAGGACGTCAACACGTTCCATCAGAAAAGCCCCACAATCCGCCCTTCCGCATCGATATCTACTTTATTCCCCGCAGGCTCCGAAGGCAAGCCGGGCATGGTCCGAATTTCTCCACAGAGAGGATAAAGGAACCCTGCACCGATGGCTGGACGAATGTCCTTGATCGGGAGCCTGAATCCCCGGGGGCGTCCTTTGAGTCTTGGGTCGTGAGAGAGGGAAAGATGGGTCTTGGCCATGCAGATGGGGAGCCCGTCCCAGCCGAATTCGGTGAAGCGCCTGATTTTCTCCTCCACACCCTCCTCGTACACGACACCGTCGGCCCCGTAAATCTTCGTGGCGATGATTTCGATTTTCTCCTTGATCGGGATATCCAGGGGGTAGAGGAATCGGAAGTTCTTGGGTTCGTCACAGGCCCGAACCACCGCCTCGGCAAGCTCCCTTCCCCCGGCACCGCCTTTCGCCCAGACCTCAGACACCGCACAGGCATAGGCGCCGTTCTCAAGGGCAATCTTCTCAATGGCCCGTATTTCCCGGTCAGTGTCTGTTGCAAAAAGGTTGATGGCCACAACGACCGGAACCCCAAAGAGGCGGGCATTCTCAATCTGCTTCACCAGGTTCTCTGCACCCTGCTCCACCGCAGCGACGTCCTCTTCTGCAAGCGCAGGGTCAAGGGGCTTCCCGGGCACCACTCTGTACTTGCCGCTGTGCATTTTGAGCGCCCGGACCGAGCACACCATGACCACACAGTCGGGAGCAAGGCCACTGTAGCGGCACTTGATGTTCATGAACTTTTCCATGCCGCAGTCCGCACCGAAACCACTCTCCGTGACCACGTACTCGCTCAGGCGAAGAGCAATCTGGTCAGCGAGAATGGAACTATTCCCGTGGGCAATGTTGGCGAAGGGTCCAGCATGGACAAAACAGGGTGTGTTCTCCAGAGTCTGGAGAAGGTTCGGCTTGATGGCGTCTTTGAGGAGCACCGCCATGGCCCCGGCACACCGTAAATCCTCCGCCGTCACCGGTTTCTTCTCCACGTTGTACCCGATGACAATCCGGCCAAGGCGTTCCCGCAAATCCCGAAGGCCCGTTGTGAGGGCGAGAATGGCCATGACCTCTGAAGCCACGGCGATATCGAAACCCGATTCCCGGGGGATACCGTTCTCTTTGCCTCCAAGGCCAATGACGATTTTCCGCAGTGCCCGGTCGCTCACGTCCACGACCCTCGGCCAGCTTATGGTGAAAGGATCGATGCGCAGGGCGTTCCCGTGGTAGATGTGATTGTCAATGAAGGCAGCCAGGAGGTTGTGGGCGAGGGCCACTGCATGGGTATCACCGGTTAAGTGCAGGTTGAAATCTTCCATGGGGACAACCTGGGAGTAGCCACCACCTGCAGCACCCCCTTTGATACCGAAAACCGGACCCAGGGACGGCTGGCGGATGCAGACAATGCTCTTTTTCCCGATTTTGTTGAGGGCCATGGAGAGACCGATGGTGGTGACGGTTTTCCCCTCCCCAAGGGGTGTGGGGGTGATGGCAGTCACATCGATGTACTTCCCCAGGGGGCGGTCCTTGAGCTTCTCAAGAACCTGAAGGGATACCTTCGCCTTGTACTTCCCGTAGAGCTCAATGTCGTCTTCCTCAAGGCCGAGGTCCCTGGCAATTTCCACGATGGGCTTTAAGTGGGCACTCTGGGCGATTTCAAGGTCTGTCAGCATATTTCCCCCTCCAGTTTTTTTCCAATTTGAATTATAACATAAATAAAGCTGTTAAGTAAAAGGAAGCAGCAAAAAGGGAGGGTATTTCCCTCCCCTTTTCCTCAGTTCAACCCCAGAAGCTCCTTGGCCTTGTCCACCGCTGAGGCCGCATCGGGAGCATAGCCATCGGCACCAACCTCATCGGCGAATTTTTGGGTCACCGGAGCACCACCAACCATGATTTTCACGCTATCCCTGATACCAGCCTCTTTAAAGGCCTTGATGTTCTCCCGAATCTGGATCATGGTGGTGGTCAGGAGGGCCGACATCCCCACAAGCTGGGGTTTGTGCTCGCGCACCGCCTGGATGAACTTCTCAGCCGGGACATCAATCCCAAGGTCGATAATCTCAAATCCTGCCCCTTCCATCATCATGGCTACGAGGTTCTTTCCGATGTCGTGGAGGTCTCCCTTGACCGTTCCGATGACCATTTTGGCAACCGGTTCCACCCCGGTCTCCACGAGCTTGGGTCGCAGAATCTCCATTCCTGCCTTCATGGCCCGGGCAGCAATGAGAACCTCGGGGACGTAGATTTCGTTGGCCTTGAACTTTGCCCCGACTTCGTTCATTCCCTTGATGAGGCCGTCGTTGAGGATTTCCTGGGGAGAAAGGCCTTCGTTCAGAGCCTTCTCCACGAGTTCCGCCACCGCTTTCGCATTCCCCGCAAAGAGCTCCCGGGCAATTTGATCCAGAATCTCCGCCATTCTGAACCCTCCCTCTCCGCCGATTTCTGCGCATATTGTACCAGAGGTACCAGGAGAAATCCATAATCCTCTTTATAAAACTTTGCAAAGAAAACAAAATGCTCTATTATTTGTTTGAGTGAAGAAAGGAGGGAAAAACAATGGACCTTTCCAGCTGGTGTACAGGGAAGCTCGAGAAAACCCCGGGGAAACTCCTCCTTGGGGGATTTCTCGCCGGAGCCTACATCGGTTTTGCCGGACAGATTTTCACGCTTGTCACGCTTTCCCAGGGACTCCCCTGGAGCCTCCGTCAGCTCCTTGGGGGTCTCGTGTTTTCGGTGGGGCTCATCATGGTTGTCCTCGGCAAGGCGGATCTTTTCACCGGAAATTGTCTCCTTGTTACGCACTGCCTCAAGAAGAAAGCCCCTCTTCGAAGGGTGCTTCTGAACTGGACCCTGGTGTACGGGGGGAATCTCCTCGGCGCGGTTTTCCTGGCACTCCTCTACACCGCTTCAGGGCTTCCGGAAGCTCAGGGAGGGATAATCGCCGAAAGAATCATCGCCATTGCCCAGGGGAAAGTGGCCATCACCTTCTCTCAGGGGTTTTTCCGGGGGATACTCTGTAACTGGCTCGTGGACCTCGCGGTACTCTTTGCCATCGCCGCAGGAAACGAGATCGGCGCAATCCTTGCCATTCCAGGACCTATCATGACCTTTGTAGCCCTGGGGTACGAGCACAGCGTGGCCAACATGTACTTTCTCGCTGCAGGGATTTTCCAGGGAGGTTCTGGAATCACCTGGGGAAGGGCTCTCCTCCAGAACCTCCTTCCAGTAACCCTTGGCAATATCGTGGGAGGAAGCGTCCTTGTCGGGGTTCTCTACAGCCTCTTCCTTTAGAAGACCTGCTCGACGGACTTGACTTCAGGGACTTCCTCTTTGAGGATGCGCTCGATGCCGTCTTTGAGGGTAATCATCGCCATGGGGCAGGCACTGCACATACCCTTCAGGCGAACCTTCACCACCCCATCCTCAATATCCACGAGTTCCACATCGCCGCCTTCGTACTGAAGGTATCCCCGGATTTTCTCGAGAGCCTGTTCGACTTTCTCGCGCATGGTTCTCCCTCCACCAGAGTTTTCCCACTACTAACCCCAAACCACTCCACTTATTCCCCGAGCTCTGGATACAGGGGGAAACGTGCACAGAGATCGAGCACCGCTTCGCGGACCCAGGAAAGCACCTCGGGCTTCCCCCGTCCCCTCAGAGTAGCGTCAATGAGCTCGGCAATGTACTCCATTTCCCCTTCTTTCATCCCCCGGGTGGTGCAGGCTGGAGTCCCAAGACGAATGCCGCTTGTCACTGCAGGTTTTTGAGGATCAAAAGGGATAACGTTTTTGTTCACCGTGATGCCTACCCGGTCAAGGAGTGTCTCGGCTTCTTTCCCGGTCAAACCGAAGTTTCGGAGGTCCACAAGGAGGAGGTGAGTATCGGTACCCCCTGAGACCAGACGATACCCCCGTTCCTGCAGGGCTTTCGCCAGTGCCTGGGCATTCGCCACCACCTGCCTCTGGTAGGCGGCAAACTCAGGAGCCTGTGCCTCCTTCAGTGCCACGGCTTTCGCTGCAATGACATGCATGAGGGGGCCACCCTGAATCCCAGGAAAGAGAGCCTTGTCGATAGCCTGGGCAAACTCCTTTGTACACAGGACAATCCCTCCCCGGGGACCCCGGAGGGTCTTGTGGGTCGTCGTGGTCACAAAGTGGGCATAGGGCACAGGATTCGGGTGGATCCCAGCGGCCACAAGCCCGGCAAAATGCGCCATATCCACCATGAGGTACGCCCCAACTCTGTCACAAATCGCCCGCATCCGCGCAAAATCGATGACCCGGGGATAGGCACTCCCTCCGGCCACGATGAGTTTTGGGCGAACCTCAAGGGCTTGCCGTTCCAGGGCGTCGTAATCAATGGTCTCCGTTTCCGGGCTTACCCCGTAAGGGACAAAGCGGTACAGCATTCCCGAGAAATTCACCCGGCTCCCATGGGTGAGGTGCCCCCCGTGGGCGAGGTCCATCCCCATGACCACATCCCCGGGTTGAAGCACCGCAAAGTACACGGCCATGTTCGCCTGGGACCCAGAATGGGGCTGGACATTGGCGTGTTCCGCACCGAAGAGGGCCTTCGCTCGCTCAATGGCCAAGGTCTCCGCCTCATCCACACACTCACATCCCCCGTAGTATCGCCGCCCCGGGTACCCCTCAGCGTACTTGTTCGTGAGCGGCGAGCCCTGAGCCTCCATGACGGCAAGGCTTGTGAAGTTCTCGGAGGCAATGAGCTCCAGCGTATTCCGTTCCCGCTCAAGCTCTGCCACGATACAGCGGTAGACCTCAGGGTCTTTGTCTCTGAGATACTCCCACATACCTCATCTCACGCCTTTTCGAAGGATCCGTATTTTTTGAAGTAATTCACAAGCCCTCCTTCCCGGAGGATGTCAATCATGACCTGGGGGAGAGGAGGAACGGAGAGAGTAATGCCTTTCGTGAGATTCACAACTTCACCTTTCTCGAGGTCCACCGTAACCTCGTCACCGTTTTCGATCTTGTCGGTATCGCACTCCACCACAAAGAGCCCGCAGTTGATAGCGTTGCGGAAGAAAATCCGGGCAAAGGACTTCGCCAGTACCCCTCTGATACCACAGGCAAGAAGGGCTCTCGGAGCCTGTTCCCGGGAAGAACCACAGCCAAAGTTCTTCCCCGCAGCGATGAAATCCCCAGGCCGGACTTTTTGGGCAAACTCTGGGTCAAGGTCTTCCATAACGTGTCTGGCCAGTTCCTGCATATCGAGGGTTTTGAATTTGTACTTCCCGGAAATGATGTAGTCCGTGTTGATGTCATCACCGAACTTGTGCACCCGTCCAGTCAAGCGCATAGCTCTCACCCCAGGTATTTTCTCGGATCCGCAATCTCCCCCTCAACGGCCGAGGCCGCCACCGTCGCAGGAGAGGCAAGGTAAATCGATGCCTCCCGGTTCCCCATCCGCCCCCGGAAGTTCCGGTTGGCCGTAGAGATAACGTTCCAGCCGTCTCCGGGAATCCCCTGGTGCGTCCCCACGCAAGGGCCGCATCCCGGGGGAACAAAAACGCCTCCTGCCTCCACGATATCCCGCACCCATCCCCTCTCAAGGGCAACGAGGAAGGCTTCCTTCGAAGCCGGTGCAACAATGAGCCGCACCTCAGGATGCACCTTTCGACCCCGGAGAATCTTCGCCACCACTTCAAGGTCGGTAATTCTCCCATTGGTGCAGGTCCCTACAAAGGCCTCACGAATAGGAATGCCCAGGGCCTCGGTAATGGGTCTAACGTTGTCGACCCGGTGCGGAAAGGCAACCTGCGGTACAAGACCAGAGCAATCAATGTCCAGGGTCCTTGCGTACACCGCGTCAGGGTCAGGAAGCACCACCTCGAAGGGGCGGTCGGTACGTTCCTTCACCCACTTTATAGTCTTCTCATCAGGGGGAACCATCCCCGCCTTGGCACCCACCTCCACCGCCATGTTGGTGAGGGTCGCCCGTTCCTCCACACTCAAACGCTCCACCACCGGCCCATGAAACTCAATTGCCTGGTACGTTGCCCCATCAGCTCCAAGGAGCGCTGCAATACGCAGGATAACGTCCTTGGCAAACACTCCCAGGGGGAGTTCCCCAGAAAGCCTGATACAGAGGCTTTCTGGAACCTTAAACCAGAGTTTTCCGGTCATCATCACCACGGCAAGCTCTGTGCTTCCAATCCCCGTGGAAAACGCCCCAATGGCCCCGTAGGTGCAGGTGTGGGAATCGGCCCCCACGACGAGATCCCCCGGGACCACAAGGCCCCGGCTCATCATGAGTTCATGACAGACTCCTTCCCCCACCTCAAACACCCGGATGCCGAATTTCCGGGCAAAGGAACGCATGAGGTCGTGCAGGCGGGAGACCGACTCTAAGGGGCTTGGGGCATTGTGGTCAATGACGAAGACGATCCTGTCCGGGCGGAACACCGACTTTCCGTTCATTTCCTCAAAAGACTGGATAGCCAGAGGGGTGGTGCCATCCTGCCCCATGGCCCAGTCCACCGGCACAACCACGATGTCTCCAGGGCGAACAGGCCTGCCTGCTTTCTTTTCGAAGATTTTTTCGGCCATTGTCTTCCCCATGCTACTTCCCCGCTTCCCTTGACGTAGTGTTGGCAACATAATACATTACGGGAAAAAGGAAAGTCAACGAGAGGAGGAAGCCCCTTGACACCCCAGGAAGAAGTTGCGCGGATTGTGCAGTGGATGCGAGAGAAAGTTCTTGAAGCCCGTGCCAGGGGCCTTGTTTTCGGTATGAGCGGAGGTATTGACTCCTCTGTGGTGGCGGTTCTTGCAAAAAAAGCCCTTGGAGAAAACGTCCTGGGTCTTGTCATGCCCTGTTACAGCGATCCAGTGGACCTCGAAGACGCCCGGGAGGTCGCTGAGCGGTTCTCCATCCCTTACCGGGTTATCCCCCTTGAAAAGCCCTTTGACGCGCTCCTTGAAGTCCTGGGAGAAGAAAAAGCGGCGAAGTCCCTTCCTCAAGCCAACCTCAAACCGAGGCTTCGGATGTGCGTGCTGTACTTTTTCGCCAACGCCCTGAACTACCTCGTCTGTGGCTCCAGTAACCGCAGCGAGCTCACCGTGGGGTACTTCACCAAATACGGGGATGGCGGCGTGGACATTGCTCCCCTGGCTCACCTCACAAAACGCAAGGTCCGGGAAATCGCCGCATTCCTGGGAATCCCAGAGCACATCATCGCCAAACCCCCCTCTGCGGGTCTCTGGCCCGGTCAGACCGACGAGGGAGAAATGGGCCTGACGTATGAGATTCTTGACCGCTTCATTGAAGAGGGAGAGGTCGAAGAACCCTACCGCTCAAAGATTCTCTCCATGGTTCGACAGAGCACCCACAAAAGGCGGCTTCCCTCAATGCTCCTCTCGAAGGAGGAGTTTCCGTTTTCTGGCCAGGAACTCTAAGAGTTCCTCCCGGCCAAAAGTGTTGAGGACATCCTCCTTCCGAAGCCAGGCCCGTCTTGCCTGGGCTACACCATAGCGCATGTACTCCAAAGACCCCGGGTCATGGGCATCGGTGGAAATCACAATCTTTATGCCTTCCTGGGCGGCTTTCCGGGCATCCACATCGCGGAGATCCAAGCGCTCAGGCTGGGCATTGAGCTCCAAGGAGGTATGGGTGGCCTTTGCCATGGCAAAGAGAACGTCGCAGTTGACCTCGTACGCCTCGCGCTTGCCGATGATGCGCCCCGTGGGGTGGCTTATAATCTGAACGTAGGGGTTCTTCATGGCGAGCTCCAGACGCTTCAGAATCTTTTCTTCCTTCTGGGTGAGCCCGGAGTGGAGGCCGGCCACCACCACCTCAAGGAGGGCAAGCTCCTTATCAGGGAAATCTAAAGACCCGTCGCTCAGGATGTTGGCCTCAACACCATTGAGGACCAGAAGCTCCGGGTGACGTTCATTCCAGCGCCGGATTTCCTTTTCCCGCTCGTGGATTTCCTCCGGGGTGAGCCCTGAGGCAACGGCCAGAGACTGGGTGTGGTCGCAGATGGCAAGGTACTGATACCCCCGCGCCAAGGCTGCCTGGGCCATCTCCTCGATGGAGGCCACACCGTCACTCCAGTGGGAGTGAACGTGGAGATCCCCCCGAATATCCTTCATATCCACAAGCACGGGGAGCTTTTTCTCCAGAGCGCACTCAATTTCTCCCTGGTCCTCCCGAAGTTCTGGAGGAATCCACTCCATCCCCAGGATCTCGTAGATATCTTCCTCCCGTTCCCCTCCCACCCGCTCATTGGTGTCCAGACGGAAAATCCCGTACTCGTTCACCTTGAAGCCCTTTTTCAGAGCAATTTCCCGGAGTTTAATGTTGTGGGCCTTGGAACCGGTAAAGTACTGCAGGGCCGCTCCGAAACACTCTTCCTCCACCACACGCACATCCACCTGGATGCCCTCATGGGTCACAATACTCGACTTCGTATCGCCTTTTGCCAGGACTTCCCGAACCTGGGGCAGGGCAACAAAAACGTCCATGATGCGTTGAGGACGGGAAGACGCCACCAGGATGTCAATGTCCCCTATGGTTTCTTTCATGCGACGGATGCTCCCCGCAGGGCTGATTTTCTCCACCCCCGTTCTCTCCCGAAGAAGCGCCACAATACTCTCCACAAGGGGCAAGGCCTGCCCAAGGAGCATGCGACCGGTTTTTCGCCGGAACATCTCAAGACCCCGGGCAATCTTCTCTTCGCTCTTTGCGCCAAGGCGGGGGAGGTTGCGGAGTTTTTTCTCCCGGATTGCCCTCTCAAGGTCTTCAGGAGTCTTTATCCCCAGTTGCTCATAGAGCAGCCTGGCGATTTTGGGTCCCACCCCGGGAATTTCCGTGAGCTCGATGAGTTCGGGAGGGATTTCCCTTGTCAGTTCCTCGTAATAGGTCATTTTTCCTGTGGCAAGGTACTCAGCGATTTTGCTGGCAATGCTCTGACCGATACCCGGGATGTCCTCGAGTTTCCCGTTCTTCCAGACTTCTTCAATGGGCTCCGGCCAGTTCTCTATCCGCCGGGCAGCCTCCTCATACGCCACCACCCGGAAGCGACTCTCTCCCTTGATATCAAGAAGCACCGAGATATCATGGAGAATTTTGGCCACTTCCTGATTCCGCATCTCTTCTTCCCCCTTCCCTCTTCCACGGTACTATGCTATCATGGACCCCAAATGAAAGCAAAGGTGCTCATCCTTCCCCTGTTACTTCTGGGGTTACTCTTTGGTGGTGGAAGAGGGAAGAGCGAACCCGGACTCAGTGTTCCTGAGCGACTCCACTTTCTCTTCATCGAGACCCTCCTTCGTTCACCCATTCACCTCAGCGTTCGGGAGAACATTGTGCAGAGCCTCAAGAGGGGCTGTTCTCTCTCGGACCACCTGGTGCTCCTTTTTCTGGAACGCCTTGAGGGAAACCCCCGGGAACGGTGGTTCTTCCTTCGCCTCCTTGAAGAGTTTGCCCCCACATCGCCAGTCCGGTTCCCTGCTGCCCTGGTCTGCGCACAAAAATCCCGAAAAGAAGGGAAAATCGGTGAGGCATTCGCCTTTGCCCTTGAGGCTCTGCGCCTCGCCGAAGCGGAAGAGGAGAAGCTCACCGCCTTTCAAGAGCTTTTCACTCTCCTTGAGGAAGAGCATCACCACCTTGAGGCGGTCTTCCTCTTGCAAAAGATGTACCGGGATTTCCGCGACCAGACTTTCCTTGAAACCCGAAGGGCTCTTGAGCCTCTTCTTTCGGGGCTTTCTCCTGACCCCCTCACGGTTTCTGCCCGTCTCCTCCTTGCCGAGTTTTTCCTGAGCCTGGGATTCCTGCAAGACGCCGAGCGCTTCCTGAACACCCTTAAGGAAAAGACTCTCCCCCCACCTTTAGACGACACGTTCTGGCTTCTCCAGGCCCGTCTCTTCCTGCGAAAAGGGGACCTCAAGGCTTTGGAAAAACTCCTTGAGGGGAGGAAAGACACTGAGGACGTGCTCTTTTTCCGGGGTGTCCTCGCCCAGCGAAAGGGCATGCACCGTGAGGCCATCCGCTTTTTCGACCGGCTCCTTGGTGAATACCCAAAGAGCCAGTACCTCCTCACCGCCCTCCAGAACCTGGCCACCTCTTACAGTGCTCTGAAGGATGACGAACAACGCATCGCCACCCTGAGGAGGGCAACAATGCTTTTCCCGCAAAACGGGGCACTCCTCTTTAACCTTTTCTGGGCCCTGTACCAGAAAAAGGACAAAGACGGCGCTTTAGAAGTCCTTGAGCGGCTTGCCGCTCTCTCTGAATGGCGAAACCAGGCGCTCTTCTGGAAGTTCAAGGTCACCGGAGACACTGCCCCTCTTGCCACGATTCTTGCAGAGTCTCGTCTTGACTACTACTATGTCCGGGCAACCGAGATTCTGGGGTTCTCCTCACCCTTTGTGCAGCAAAGTCCGCCTCCTCTAGGCCTTTCCCGGGACCTTGAAATGCACTGGGCAAAATACCGATTTTTCTCTTCTCTGGGGCTTTTCAACCATGCTGAGATTGAACTCCTGTTCCTTCTCCGGAAAACCCCCCGGGATACTCTGCTCCTTCTTGAGTGTGCCAGACTCCTCGCCCAAAGAGGAATGTACCGGAAGAGCCTGCGGTTTGCTTTCCGCCTTCTCCCGGAAAGGGGACACATTCCGGACTTTGCCGGGAAAAGCTACTACCCGCGTTTCTTTTTCAAAGAAATCGAGGAGCTCGCCCAGCAACAAAACCCTCCCCTTGACCCCTACCTTGTCCTTGCCCTGGTTCACGCAGAGAGCGCTTTTGACCCCCAGGCAATTTCTCTGGCCGGGGCCTTAGGACTCACTCAGGTTCTCCCCTCAACCGGAGCATGGGTCGTTGAAAAGGGATGGGTAAACCCAAGAAAAGATGGCGATATCACCGCTCTCCTTCTTGAGCCCCGGGAAAACCTCGCTATCGGTATGGCCTACCTCGCCTACCTCCTGCGGAAGTTTGAAGGGGACCTTCTCCTTGCCCTTTGCGGGTACAATGCCGGTCCGGGGAGAGCCGAACGCTGGAAGGAGGAACTCCCCCAGGACCGGGATGCATTCATTGAATCTATTCCCTTTGCTGAAACTCGAAACTATGTGAAAAAGGTTCTCACGAACTACTTTGCGTACTCCGTACTGTATCGGGGCGTCAGTCCATTCCCAGGTACTTCTTAAACTCCCTGATTTCCTCCTCCCCGTCCACAATACCGATTTCCAGGGTGATCCTCCGGGTTTCTCCGGGCTTCAGGAAAACGAGTCTTCCTTCTTCCCGCTCCTTCTTCCTCCCCAGAGGGAAGCAGTTGCCGGGTTCCATCCCCACGACGTACTCACCCTCGCCCATCATCTTCCACTCCGTGAAGTAGGGGAGTTCTTTTGTATCGAACTTCACGTAGACACCGAGCTTCAACCGTTCATTGAGAAGCAGCGAGGCCCCAAAACCATCGTCTAAGGTCTTGGGGTAGTGGAGGTACACCTTTTCAAAGTACCCTTTCTGAGGCGCGTGGAAACGGAACCATTCCTCTTTCCCCTCTTCGGCCCAGTGGTCTCGAGGGATGGTTCTTGCCACAGGAAGCAGGAGAACACTTCCCTCGTCAAGAAGAGGATACCCGATGTTGATATGGTAGAGCATCATGAAGGGGCTCTCGATGAACCCCTCATTGGTCACCTGATCCTCAATGTGGATGGTCTTTTCCCCCAGACGACTCCAGATTTTCCTCGCAAGCACCAGCTTTTCGCCAAAGACGATGGCCTCCCGAATCTTCCCCTGAACCCACATGAAGTACTCATCTCCCTGCCAGGCACCGTCGGCGTACACGTTTCCTGCCGGAAGGTACGAGGCCCGGCCGTGGAGTCCCAGCTCCTCCTCTTCAAGGCGGTGAACCAAGGTTGAAGTGTCCCGGCACGGTGCTCCGGCGTACGACAGCCCACAGGTATTCATGAGCCCTCCGTGGAACCCCCGGAGCCACCCAAATCCCTCTGGCTCAAAGAGGAAGGGTGAGAGGTTTTGTGTTGCTGACCTCCAGCCGATGCTCACGCCCTTGTACGTCGTCCAGGCGATGTCCATCCCCCGGTCAAGGAGAACCGTATAGAAAAGGCCACCCCCTGTGTTCACCTCAGCGACCCGCACACCCCGTTCAAGGCCATCAAGGAGTTCGGCAACCCGTACCCCTCCAAGCTGTGAGATGTCTCCGACTCTCCGGAGAATCTCCTCTCGTGTCATCTGCCTCCCCAGAATCACTGCCATGACCTATTCCCCCTTCATCCTTCGAAAGAATGGAAAAACGTCATTCGTTTTCCGCTCCTGAAAAGTCGCCCGTTTCTGGGACTCTCGGAGAAATGCGGGAATATCAATATCGTCATCAATGATGATGCGGCTTTCAATTCCCTCCTCGTCCTTTCCTCCCGCCAGGGAAAGAAGCTCTTCCTCATGCCCTTCCGCCTCAAAACGGGTGGCAATAACGGTCACCACGATTTCGTTCGAGAGCGTCTCATCCACCTTGCATCCCCAGAGGATGTCGGTTTCTGTCCCCGTCTCCGCGGTGACGAAGTTCACAATCTCGGTGACCTCGTTGAGAGTCATATCAGGACCACCGGTAACGTTGAGGATGATCGAGCGGGCACCCTTTACTGAAATCTCAAGGAGAGGGCTGTTAATAGCCTCTTCCACCGCTTGTCTCGCCTTCTCCCGTCCCCGACCGTTGCCGATACCAATGAGCACCATTCCGGCACCACTCAGGACCGTCCGCAAATCCGCAAGGTCAAGGTTGATGTCCTGAGGCGAGGTAATGAGGTCCGTGATACCCCGCACTGCCTGGTAGAGAACGTGGTCCGCTACCTTAAAGGCCTCTTGAAGCGAGGTGTCTTTTTTGGCCACCTGGAGGAGGCGCTCGTTAGGGATAACAATGAGTGCATCAACCACTTCCTGGAGCTTCTTGATACCTTCCTCCGCCTGGCTCCTCCGGCGGGACCCTTCGAAATTGAAGGGCTTGGTCACCACGCCAAGGGTCAACGCTCCGGCCTCCTTTGCCAGTGAAGCAATCACCGGAGCCGCACCCGTTCCAGTCCCCCCGCCCATGCAGGCGGCAATGAATACCAAATCCGCATCTTCAACCACCTGGAGGAGCTTGTCCCGGTCCTGCTTGGCCGCTTCTTCCCCAATGCGTGGGTCTCCCCCGGTTCCCAGGCCCCTTGTGAGGTTGAAGCCAATCTGCACCTTCTCCGGAGCCAGGGACCGCTTGAGGGACTGCACATCGGTGTTGACCGCCACAAGGTCTACCCCGTCGAGGCCTTCCTCAATCATATGGTTGATGGCGTTGTTGCCTCCCCCGCCAACACCGATGACTTTAATTGTTGCCACCCGGTCTTCGACCTTTCGTTCTCTGGGTTTTTCTGCAGGCTTTTTTGTGGACTTTCCACCTGTGGGGGACTTGGGAGGAGAGAGGGCAACATCGACATCTTCAGAGTCCTCAATGCCCTTCGTCGTGTCCCGGATGAGCTCTCTCTTGAAATCAAGTCTTTCGGAAAAGCCTCTTTTTAGGCTTTTCTTTTTCAAGACGAATCACCTCTTTCGCCAGAGCAAGGTAATTCTGTGCCCCTGTGGACGTGGGCTCGTACTCAATCACCGGCACACCATGGCTTGTCGCCTCAGCGAGCGCAATATTGCGATGAATAATGGTCTCAAACATCCGGTCCCCAAAGTACTCCCGAACCTCCTCGATGACCTCCCGGTAGAGATTGGTCCTCGTGTCAGCAATGGTGATGAGCACGTATACTTCAGGATCGTGTTTCAGGTTCTCCCGCATGAGCTCCAGGGTCTCCATGAACTCTTCAATTCCCCGCAGGGCGAAATAGTGGGGCTGGATGGTGATAATCACCTCACGGCAGGCCTTGAGGGCATTGATGGTGAGGATACCGAGGGACGGAGGACAGTCAATAAGGATATAGTCAAAGGGGAGATTGGCCCGCTGAATGCTGTTGTTCAAAAAGTCTTCTCGCCCGAGTTTGTCAATGAGGCGGTACTCTGCCCCCGCCAGGTCGATGTTCGCCGGGGCCAGGTAGAGATTGGGAGTCCGCGTGGGCACAATAACGTCTTTGAGTTCAAGACGGTAAGGGCTCCGCGGAGGCTCGAGGACGTTCAGAATGGTTTTGTCGAACTCGTTGGGCTCAAACCCAAGACCCAGCGTCGAATGCGCTTGAGGGTCCATATCGATAATGAGCACCTGTCGAGCATGATACGCCAGTGACGCTCCCAGATTAATGCACGTTGTGGTCTTCGCCACCCCTCCTTTTTGGTTAGCAATGGCAATAATTCTCATAAGTCCTCCCCAAACACTGAAAAACCGTACCCCGCCTCGAATCCTTTTGAGCTTCTTAAGGTTTTCTTTTTAATGATAGCACATCCTCAGGGGATTGGAAGACCCCCTCCTTTCCGGTACAATAAAAAGTGGAGGGCAAAAGCAGTGCCGGCAAACCTTCCTCCCCAGTACTTTGAGGTAGAGGCGAAATACCGAGCAGCGAAAACCGTTGCAGAAAAACTCGAAGCCCTGGAGGAGATGCTTGCGGTCATTCCCAAACACAAGGGAACCGAAAAACTCCAGGCTGAGATCAAGCAGAAAATTGCCAAACTCCGGAAATCCCAGGCCCAGGAGAAGAAAAAGGGAGGCACGCATGACCCTTTCCTCATCGAAAAAAGCGGTGCAGCACAAATCATTGTCTGCGGGCCTCCAAACAGCGGGAAATCCACCCTCGTTTCACTCCTCACCAATGCCCGTCCAGAAATCGCGGAATACCCCTTCACCACGTTCTCCCCTACCCCCGGCATGATGGACTATGAGGACATCCAGATTCAGCTTGTTGACTTTCCCCCTTTCAGTGGAGAGGAACTCGAGGGCAACATGGCCAGTGCCCTCCGGCGAAGTAGCGGCGCGGTGCTGCTCTTCGATGCCCAGGCTGAGAGTCTTCTTGAAGACGTTGAACACACGCTCAAGCTCTTGGAAAAGGGGAAAATCCTTGCCGGAACCCGGCCTCTACCCCTTCCTTCTCCTTCCTGGCACCACCTTCCGGCTTTTCTCCTCCTCACCAGGGTTGAAAATCCCGAAGCAGCAGAAAAGGTTGCGATTCTCCAGGAGTTTTACGAGGACCGCTTCGAGGTTCTCGGCGTTTCCTTAAAGGAGCTCGGTCCCTACGAGCAATCCGTGAAGGAAGCCATATTCCGCATAAGCGGCATCATCCGGGTATACAGCAAACCCCCTGGGAAACCTCCCGACCTCTCCCGGCCCTTCGTCCTCGGACAAGGGAGCACCGTCAGAGACCTTGCTGAAGCCATCCACAAAGACCTTGCGAAGCACCTCCGGGGAGCCCGGGTATGGGGGTCGACGAAGTTTCCGGGCCAGCTTGTTCCCCCTGACTACGTACTTCAGGACAGAGATGTCGTGGAAATCCGTGCCTCCTGAAGGAAACAGTGAGGGTCTTCCCCAAAGGGGTCTCCCAGAACCGCGTACGCCAGAGCCCGGCACCCCAGGCACCCCCTCACCGAGCACTGCTGGCATTTCCCCCGGAGGGATTCCCGGTTCCTTAGCTTCCCAAGGAAAGGATGCGTGGTAATCGCCGTAAGGTCCTCCTCAAGAAGGTTCCCAAGGGGGATAGGCAAGCGTCGGCAGGGGAAAACCGTGCCGTCGGGCATGAGGCAAAAGGATTCCCCGAGGCTACAGGGAGCTCCAAGGAGGCTCACACCTTCTGTAAACTCCACCCAGAAAGCCCGATATGGGAGAAGCGAAAAAGCGGCAATGTCAAAACCGCACAAAGCGCAGAGTTCTTCAAGAAACCACTGCCACTCTTCTTTCTGCAAAACGGCCGAAGCCATCTCCTTCCCCCTTCCCTCAGGGACGAACCGCTCAAAGATGATGCCAGAAAGCCCCAGATTCTGGGCAAGGCGCCATATTTTCGGAACTTCCCCGAGATTCCCCCGGTGCAGCGTCACCATGAGGACCACCCGGAAGGGACCTTCCACAAGGTGGGCCAGGGCCTGAAGCACTCGATGGAACACCCCCTTCCCCCGGATGGCATCGTTGACCCCTTCCGTTCCTTCAAGGGAGACCTTGATGGTGGTGAGCTTGGCAAAAGAAGAGAGCTTCGCAACCGTTCTCCGGTCGATGAGGAGGGCATTGGTGATGAGCATGACCTCCAAAACCCTGGGATGGCGGTCAAGAAGGGCAAGAAGACGAAAGAGCTCCTCACCAAGAAGGAGAGGCTCTCCACCGGTGAGGTTGAGAACGGTCTGGCGGTCGAGCTCCTCAAGCCCCTGAAGGAGCCGCCCCACAAGGAGGGGGAGCTCTGGAAGGTTTTTGTCCTCAAAAGCCTCCTGGTAGCAGTGGCGGCACCGGAGATTGCAACGGTTCGTGAGGTGCCACTGGAAATCGAGGGAAACCCGACCCTCCACAGGGCTTCACGCTCCGTCACAGAGTACCTGAATCTTCAGGTGGTCTCTCACGGTGAGCATCTCTTCCAAAGCATCACCGAAACGCTCAAGAGGATACTGTGAGGAGATGAGGTCCTTGACTGAAACCGCTCCGCTTTCCAGAAGATTCAGGGCATACTGCATGGTCTTCTTCACCGCAAAGGACCCCACGATGCGCAGGTCTTTTTGGAATATCCGGTACGGCTCAACCCTCATTGTTGCTCCTTGTGGGGCAACCCCAAAAAGGAGAAAGGTTCCATCAGGCTCAACAAGTGTCAGAGCTTTTTCCATGACCTCTGGAACCCCCGTGGCATCGACCACCACCGGGAATCCCAGGGGGGCGATTTCCCGAAGGCGCTTTTCTTCTTTCCCATCGGCAAGAAGAGCTTCTCGGGCTCCCCGCTTCAGCGCAAGCGAAAGCTTAAACTCGCTCACGTCCACCACCACCACTTCCGCAGCCCCCGAAACCTGGAAAAGAGAAAGGAGAAGGAGTCCTATGGGGCCTGCCCCAAAAATGAGGACCTTCTCTCCAGGACGGATGCGGCTCCGCGATACCCCGTATACCGCACAGGCCAGAGGCTCTGCCAGAGCTCCTTCGGCAAAACTCACTCTCTCGGGGAGAGGAAAAACACACTTTTTGGGGACGACCACGTACTCGGCAAAGGCTCCGTTCCTTGTCACTCCCACGGCCTCGAAATTCAGGCAGTGGTTGTTCTTGTTGATTTTGCAGAAGTAGCAGTGGTCGCAAAAGATATTGGGGTCGGCAGTCACCCGCTCCCCTGGGGAGAACTCGGTCACTCCCTCCCCTACCGCGGCCACCTCTCCCGAGAACTCATGCCCTGCAATGATGGGGAAACGCTGGAAGTACTCCCCCCGGAAAATGTGGACGTCCGTTCCACAGATTCCCGCCACTTTCACCCGGATGAGAACTTCCTGTGGGCCAGGACGGGGGTCATCAATTTCAACGATTCGCCACCTCTCCTTCCCTTCAAAGACGCACGCACGCATCTTCCCCACCTCCTGTAACAAGCGATACTACCGGGAAAACTCCAAGAGGAATGAGCATGGCGAAAGACCCCAAAAGAGGTAGCACCGATGAGCGGAAGCCAAAAAAGACAGCTCCTAAAAATCCCACAGAAAGCCCTGAGAGCATGCTCGCCAGAGCTCCCCAGCGGTTCCCTCTCCTCCAGTACAGCCCGTAGAGGTATGGAGCAAGAAAACTCCCGGCCACGGTTCCCCAGGAAATCGACATGAGATTCACGATGAAGGAAATCTTAGAAAGGGCGAGAAAGAGAGAAAGGGCAACGAAAACGGCACAGAGCATCCGCATGAAAAGCAGGGATCTCGACCGGGTGGCCGGGGGGAGAAGGTCAATGACCACAGCTGAAGAGGAGACAAGGACAAGAGAGGAAAGGGTGGACATGGAGGCCGAGAAAACAAGGAGGAGGAAAATCAGGGCAAATGATGGGGGCATGACGGTAGCGATGAGGTGGGGCATAAGGAGATCCGGTTCAGCTTTTCCGTTCACCAGGGGTGGTTCTTGGAAGAAAAGATGGGTGAGGGAACCGGAGAAATAGGCAGCAAAAGTACAGATGAGAGCGAAAACAGTCACCACCACAGTGGCAGTGGTGACCATTTTCTCGCTCCGGATGGCATAGAACTTCTGCACCATCTGGGGCAAACCCCAGGGACCAAGACTCGTCAACACCACAAGGCCAAAAAGCGGCCAGAACCCCGGGGGTCCAACAGGACTCACAAGACGGGGATCCACCTGGGCGAGCCTTGTAACCACCTGTGACAGACCCCCGACCTCGGGTCGGGCAAGAAGATACCCCACAAGGAAGAGTGACCCAAAGAGCATGATCATCCCCTGGACGGCATCAGTGAGACTCACCGCGAGATACCCACCCATGAGGAGGTACACCCCCGTGAGTACAGCCATAAAAAGGAGGGCGTACTGGTAAGGAATACCCAGGACGGCATCGAAGAGATAGCTCAACCCCATGTACACCGAAGCCGAGTAGGGGACAAGGAAAAAAAAGATGATAAGAGCTGCCAGAACCTTCAGCAACTCACTCCCGTACCTTGCCTTCAAAAACTCCGGCATGGTCATAGCGTTGAGGTGTTCGGTGAGACGACGGGTCCTTCGGGCAAGGACGAGCCAGGCAAGGAGCGACCCCACAATGGTGTTCCCCACCACAATCCAGAGGCTTGAGAGGCCAAACCCCCAGCCAATGCGCCCGGCATACCCGATGAAAAGGACGGCGCTGAAGTACGTCGTCCCGTAGGCGAAGGCGGAAATCCAGGGACCGAGGTTCCGACCAGCCAGGAAGAAATCCCCAAGACTTTTGGTTCGCCGCGAAGCAAAGTACCCAAGACCAAGCATTCCCACCACATAGAGCACAAGGATAACGGTTTTCACTTGTCTTCTCCCCTTCCACCGGGTATCATGAATTCGTGGACCAGAGAGACATCCGCCACGTTTTTGCCATTCTACAGAAAGAGGCTGGGAACTGGCAAGATGCCACGGTGGGAAACATCACTAAAGACCCCTTTTTTGTTCTCGTTGGAGCCCTCCTGAGCCACCGGACTCAGGACAGAACAACCCACAGGGTCCTGCAGCGCCTTGCAACCTCCTTCACAAAACCCGAGGATTTCCTGCGCGTTCCCGAGGAGGACCTCGCCCGCCTCCTCTACCCTGTAGGGTTTTACCGGGAAAAGGCGAAAAGGCTCCAGCAAATCGCCCGAATCCTCCTTGAGGAATACAGAGGCAAGGTCCCGGAAAGCGAAGAAGAACTCCTGCGGCTCCCTGGAGTGGGAAGGAAAACGGCCAACCTGGTTCTGAGTCTCGCCTTTGGGAAACCGGCAATCTGCGTTGATACCCATGTCCACCGCATCACGAACCGCTGGGGCCTTGTGGCCACGAAAACCCCCGAGGAAACAGAGAGAGAGCTCCAGAAGAGGCTTCCTCAGGACCTCTGGGGGAGAATCAACAAGCTCCTTGTCCTCTTCGGACAGAACGTCTGCCTCCCGAGAAGGCCCCGCTGCAGCAGGTGTCCCGTTGCGTCTTTCTGCAAGCGGCGGGGAGTCACGGACGCCCGGTGAGACTCAGAGGAATGACCTCCCCAGGCTGAAAGGGCGGAGGGAAAACGAAAACGCAAACTCCCCCGGGGCACGAAGCCGAAACCACCCGGACCTCATGGGGGAAATCCAGGGTAACAAGACACCGAATCGCTCCAAGCGGAGGAAGGTCCCCCATCCTCTTCCCATCCAGGAAGAAGGGCCCGCTGATTCGTTCATCCACAGACTGAAAGGTCACGTACCCCAGGCGGACCTCAACCCCAATCCCAACCCCGATGCGGCACCCTGAAAGAAGAAGGGCAAGAAGCATCAGGGCTATAAAAACGGCAACGGTTCTTCTCATCAGTCAATGGTCACAATCTTCCCTGAGTACTCGAGGTAGAAATCCCGGCTGTACACCCCACCCCAGGGATGGTACAGACGGGCAGTGTGCCACCTCCCCAGAGCAAGGCCCGAAACCGTACGACATTCATTGGGTCCGAGGTACCCAGCATAGTCCCCATCAACGTAGAGCTCACCGTAGATACCAGGATGCCCGGAACAGATGATTGCCGAGCCGTAAGTGATGGGGACGACAATCTCCGCCGTGCAGCCGGCGACAAGCACCGCAAGAACGAGCATTCCGAAAACCCAGAGCTTTCGCATCTTTTCCCTCCTTTAGAGAGTTCCCCCTGAGAGTACCAGAAGCCTCCTTCTCTGTCAACGGCTCCGTTTTCCGACCTCTCCTGTTGACCTTTTCCAGAAACTCAGGTATAATTGAAGCAGCGTGCGCGGTTAACTCAGCGGAAGAGTGCCATCCTCACACGGTGGAAGTCGCTGGTTCGAATCCAGCACCGCGCACCATTTTTATTCCTGCCTCTTCCCTCTCTCAAGCCGCTCAATTTCCGCATCGATAAAGGCCCGGGCAGCCCGTAAAAGCTCAAGTCGCGCCCGGGAGAGGTGCTGCCGTGCTTCCTCGCTCAGGAAGGGGTCAAGGAACCTCCCCAGGGGACCGAAAAAGAACTCCTCAAAGATATCGCGGATGTTCTCCTTTCCGCGGTCCACAGGAATCATCCCCTCTTCACATGCCGCTCGATGAGGTTCTGGGCTTCCCTTTCTCCCCGCACCGCCTCGAAATCCACCACGAAAGCCCCAAGCCTCTCCATGTGGGCCATGAGGCGCTTCAGAGCCTTATCGGTTCCGAAAAGGGAGGGAAGGATGTAGGCAACGGACCGTTTCCCCTCCATGCCTGTGGCGCTATTCAGGAAGTTCACGACCTCCTGAGAGATGCGCCCCCCAAAGGCACTCACCACCTGGGCACCCACAAGGATGAGGTCAAAGGGACGAAAGTTGACCGGAGAGGTCATGTTCTCGACCTCAACAGATTTCACCGAACACCCTGCCCGCTCACAGAGTTCCATCATGTACCTCGTTAGGGCCACAAGCTTTTTATCCTTCACCGAATACACAAAGGCGATCCGCAAGAGGTTCCTCACCTCACTTCCCCTCTATCATACCACAGGAAAGCGACGCAGGACCACGACCACCCATGAGGAATCCTCAGCAATTTCCACATCCCGAAGATGTTGGCTGTGGGCTCCCTCAAGGAGAGGTATGAGGTCTTTCTCCGTAAAGCCTGAAAGGATAAGGTGCCCCCCTTCCCGGAGGCGCCCTGAAAGGTCCCTGAAATGGCGATGACAGAAAGACGCGCTGATATTCACCACAACGCAATCGAAGGTTCCCCGCACCAGGGCAAAGTCATCCACAAGGGTAACGTCCTCCCGGGGAATGCCGTTCAAAGCGGCGTTGCGCTCAAACTCGGCACAGGCCAGAGGGTCGCAGTCCACTGCAACGATGGGCCGGGCCCGCATCTTCCAGGCAAGAAAAGCAAGGACGCCGGACCCCGTCCCAACATCAAGGAAGGCCATACCCTCTCTGAGGTATTTCCGAATCATCCGAAGGCACAGCACGGTGGTGGGATGGTGCCCTGTGCCGAAGGCAAAGGCAGGGTAAATAACAAGGTCAAAGGGTGCTCCTGTTGCTTTCTCCCAGGGAGGCCGAACAGTGACATCCCCCGCAGCCCACACCGTGGTGAACCCTTCCCGCCATTTCCTCTCCCAGTCTTCTCCGGCTTCCTCCTCCTGGGTAAAGCTCTCCACAAGCGATTCCGGGGGAGGAGGAAAAGGGGAAAGCGCGTAGGCCACCAGGGTTCTATCGTCCACTTCCCACACACCCCGCGTGCCATTTTCTGCAAGCCAGAGCAAGAAGGCCTCCTTCTCCCGTACCCGGGCGGTGAGCTTAAACCACCCCGGCATGGTGTTCTCCCTCCCTCCGGGCAACCACAAGGAGTCCCGAGGCCACTCTTGAACCCACACCCAGCACTTCAAAATGGGCATCGTACCAGTGAGAGAGCTTCAGGAATTCCTCGTAGAGCTTCGGATTCCGGACGATGCGCCGAAGGGTTCTGGGAGAGACAAGCCGTGAAAGGGTCCCCGTCGCCACCACGCGCTGCACTCGAAAACCGGAGGATTCCACCTCATTCACGAGTTCCATGGGGAGAAAGGCGTGGAGGGGAGGGAAGAGCAAGCGGGAGAGCAGCGGAATCTTCTCCTCCATAGCTTGGAAAAAGGGAGGGTGGTCCCAATTTCCCTCCTCAAGGAACTTCCGGGAAAGAGCGAAGTCCTTCCGCCAGCGAGCCTCCACCTCGAGAGCCACGGGGAGCTGGCCAAGCCGATTCACCACGGAAACGATGAGCGTTCCCCTCGTCACCCGACAGAGCTCCCGTAAAGCCTGCTTCTCGGAAGGGTAGGCGTAGGAAACCGGGGCGTCGAGGGAGATGACAAGATCAAAGGCCTGATCTGCAAAAGCCGAAAGATCCTGAACTTTTCCCAAAACGAAGGTCATCCGTTGCTCAACCCCCTCGCGACGGGCAATCTTCCGCGCCTCTTCGAGCATGCGAGGGGAGAGGTCAAGATGCACCACCTGGCACCCTTCCCGGGCCAGGGCCACGGAGTACCGGCCGTAGCCTCCACCGGCATCAAGAACCCGAAGACCCGGTTCCACAAAAGGGGCAATCTCAAGCCACACGAGGTCTGTGTGAACCCTTTTGAACGGGTTTTTCTCTCGCCTCCGCTCTTTCCCCACATGGGCGTCCCAGAAAACGCGGTGGAGGTGTTCCCGTTCCATGCCCCTTCTAATCCACAGTTTTCTCCTCGATTTCCCGCTGCAGGCGTCCCAGGAAACTCTCAAGCTCCATGCTCCCGAGGTTACCTACTCGTCGCCGTCGCACGCTCACCGTACGGTGTTCCACCTCTCTATCACCCACAACGAGAATATAGGGGATTTTCCCAAGCTCAGCCTTGCGGATTTTCGCCCCCAGGGTGGCGTTCTCTTCATCACACTCGACCCGGATATCCCGCTGGGCGAGAAGATCGGCAATCTCCCGGGCATAGGGAACGTGCCGCTCCGCCACTGGAAGCACCGCAACCTGCACCGGAGAAAGCCACACCGGGAAAGCTCCAGCGAAGTGCTCAATGAGAATCCCCAGGAAGCGCTCAATGCTCCCAAGGATTGTGCGATGCAGCATCACCGGGCGATGCCGTTCGCCATCCGCACCGATGTACACAAGGTCGAACTTCTCGGGCATGGCAAAATCAAGCTGGATCGTCCCGCACTGCCAGCGCCGCCCCAGGCAATCCCGAAGGTGAAAGTCAATCTTTGGCCCGTAGAACGCTCCCTCGCCCTCGTTCACCGTGTAGGGAATGCGAACCTCCTCAAGGGCCTCCCGCAAAGCACTCGTTGCCATCTCCCACATCTCGTCAGAGCCGATGGACTTTTCAGGACGGGTGCTCAACTCCACCTCGTACTCGAAACGGAAAAGACGGTAGAAGTACAGAGCAAGGTCGATGACGCCGATGATTTCCTGCTTCACCTGGTGGGGCTCCATGTAGATGTGGGCATCGTCCTGGGTGAACGCTCGAACCCGCATGAGGCCATGGAGCACTCCGGAGAGCTCGTGACGGTGAACGATGCCGAGTTCCGCCATCCGCAGAGGGAGCTCACGGTAGCTCCGCAGGCGACTCTGGAAAACAAGAATCCCCCCAGGGCAATTCATGGGCTTTATGGCAAACTCCCGGTCGTCAATTTTGGTGAAATACATGTTCTCCCGGTAGTGGTCCCAGTGTCCTGAGCGTTCCCAGAGGCTCCGCTCAAGGATAATGGGCGTGCGAATTTCCTGGTACCCACGCTTTCGGTGTTCTCTTCGCCAGAGGTCTAAAAGGGTGTTGATAATGACCATCCCCCGGGGGTGGAAGAAGGGGAATCCTGGACCCTCTTCGTGGAGGCTGAAAAGGTCGAGGTCCCGACCGAGACGGCGGTGGTCCCGGCGTTTCGCCTCTTCCAGGCGCTCAAGGTACGCTTTGAGCTTTTCTTCACTATCGAAGGAAATCCCGTAAATCCGCTGGAGCATGGGATTCCCCTCTTTCCCCCGCCAGTGGGCCCCTGAAACGCTCAAGAGCTTAAAAGCCTTGATGTAGGATGTTGTCGGCACATGAGGTCCCCGGCAGAGGTCGACAAATTCTCCCTGCTCGTAAATGCTCACCGTACTGTCCGCAATCTCCTCAAGAAGCTCCAGCTTGTACTTCTCTCCCCGGGTGGCAAAAATCTCCCGGGCTTCGTCTTTCGAAACCTCACGCCGGCGAAAGGGAATATCCTCCTCAATAATCCGCCGCATCTCTTCCTCAATCCGGGGGAGGTCCTCCTCAGAAAGGGTTCGGGGAAGGTCAAAGTCGTAGTAGAAACCCTCCTCGATGGCCGGACCAACCCCAAGCTTTGCCTCGGGAAAGAGCCTCTTCACCGCCTGGGCCATGATGTGGGAGGTACTGTGCCAGTAGATGGCTTTTCCCTCCCGATCCTCAAAGGAAACGTAGCGGGCGATTTTCTCCTTCCGGACTCCATCCCCAAGGTCCACAAGCCGACCATCCTCAGTCACTGCTGCCAGGGCGTTATGGGGTTTTTCCTCCATGGTTTTTGCCTCCTCAATAAAAGAAAAAGCGCCAATCCCCCCAGGGTGGCGCTTTGGAGATTCCTGGTGGGCGACACTGGACTCGAACCAGTGGCCTCTTCCGCGTCAAGGAAGCGTTCTCCCTCTGAACTAGCCGCCCACACCATCTGCCTTTGGAGGCGGCACCCGGACTCGAACCGGGGAATGAAGGATTTGCAATCCTCTGCCTTAGCCGCTTGGCTATGCCGCCATTTGTATTCTGGAGCGGAAGACGGGATTTGAACCCGCGGCCTCCACCTTGGCAAGGTGATGCTCTACCCCTGAGCTACTTCCGCTCGCTTCTCGTATGGTGCCGAGACCCAGAGTCGAACTGGGGACGCAAGGATTTTCAGTCCTTCGCTCTACCACCTGAGCTATCTCGGCACCTTCTGGCGGGGTCGACGGGATTTGAACCCGCGATCTTCAACGTGACAGGCTGACGTGTTAGGCCAGGCTACACCACGACCCCGCACTGCACCATCAATTTTACCCACTTCCCCTGCTTTTGGCAAGTCCCCCCTCCTGGAGAGTACCAATTTTCTCTTCCCCGGCAATCGGGGAGAAAGCGTACTCCCCGAGGAGTTCCCCTGCCTTTTCCAGCTCCCGCTCCTCCCAGCCTCCCCAGGACACCCCCTCGAAGAGTTCTCCGAATCTCTCCACCATCCGTGCAACGAGAAACTCCCTGGAGAGGTCCCCGCGGATCTCGCAAAGCCCCAGGGCCCCTTCAAGGAGTTCCGTGTATACCTTTTCCTTCTCTCTGAAACACCGGGCAAAGTGCCAGCGGTCAAGGGTGAGGGGAATGGACCCCTCAAAGAGATTGCCCCGCCATCCTCGAGCCTGGGCAACCCCGGCAATTTTTCTCCCTGAGACCGTGATCTCGTGGGGAAGGGAGAGAGCAAAACACACCGGAGAGGCCAGAAAGGGTCTGGAGGAGACCACCTCATCCGGATGTATGCCGGCATCCTCAAACGAGGCGATGAGCACCCTCCGGACAAGTTCGTACAGAAAACGGTGAGAATAGTCCTTTTCGCCCCTGGGGAGGAAGAAACTGAAGGTAACCTCGTCCCCGTGGAGAATAGCCCGACCTCCTGTGGGCCGCCGCACTACGGTAAAACCCATTGCCTCAATGCAAGAAGCATCGAGATCCGCAACCCTCTGATGCCGTCCAAGGGAAAGCGTTGGCTGTGCCCAGAGAAAAAAACGAAGGGTCGGGACTTCCGCCACCTCAAGCAGCGCAGCATCCCTTGCCATGTTCTCAGGCCCCGAAAGGGGCGGGTCCTGAAGAACCCGCAGAATTCCCTGAAACCTCATCCTTCAGAGGAGCTTCCGGTACGCCGAGGCATCGAGGAGGGCGCTCCACTCGCCTTCGTCCTCGTACTGGATGCGGCAAATCCACCCCTTCCCGTAGGGGTCCTGATTCAAAAGTTCCGGGTGCTCTCTGAGCGCGTCGTTCACCGCCACGATTTCCCCAGAAAGCGGGGCGTAGAGATTGGACACGGTTTTGATCGACTCCACGTCCCCGATGCGCTCGCCTTTTCTCACTTTCGCTCCCACTTTCGGGAGCTCCACGAACACCACATCGCCAAGCTCTCCCTGGGCGTAATCGGTGATGCCGCAGAGTGCCGTCCCGTTTTCCTTTCGCACCCAGAAGTGCTCGGGGGTGTAGAGAAGGTCCTCAGGAATGTGCATCAGCGAATCCCTCCCTCGACAAAATGGAGCGGGGCACCGAAAACAGCCTCCGCGGCTTCCATCACCGCTTCGGAGAGGGTCGGATGGGGATGGATGGCCGAAGCAACTTCATGAGGCGTTGCCTCAAGGCCCATGGCAAGAATTCCCTCCCCGATGAGGTTTGAGGCCGAGGGGCCGATGATGTGGACACCCAGGATTTCCCCACTCTTCTCGTCACTCACGATTTTCACAAAGCCCTCCACCTCACCTTCAATCAGGGCTTTGCCGTTGGCCCGGAAGGGAAAACGGCCACAGCGGACCCTGTACCCCTGGGCTTTCGCCTCGTCTTCGGTGAGACCAACAGAGGCGATTTCAGGGAAACTGAAGATGCAATTTGGCACCACCCGGTAGTCGATGGTGGCATGTTCTCCACAGATATTCTGCACCGCGACTTCTGCCTCTTTGTAGGCGACATGGGCAAGGAGGTGTTTCCCGTTGACGTCTCCTGGAGCGTACACCCAGGGAAGAGAGGTCCGGAGGGTCGCATCGGTCACCACCGCTTTCTGGTTCATTGCAATGCCCGTCCCCTCAAGCCCCAGGCCTTCTGTGGCCGGAACCCGGCCCACAGCAACGAGCACGTACTCTCCAGAGGCGGTTCGGGGTGTACCGTCCTCAAGGTAAACCACTTCGAGTTTCTCACCGGCTTTCCGGATTTCCTGAACCTTCGCGTTCACATGAACCTTCATCCCCTGCCGCTCCACAATCCGGGTGAGAAGATCCGTCACCTCCCGGTCCACCGGGGGGAGAATCTTGGGCATCATCTCAATCACTTCCACAAAAACCCCAAATCCCTGGAAGATGCACGCCATCTCCATCCCGATAACCCCACCGCCGACGACCACCATGCTCTTTGGGAGTTCCGGAAGGTCCAAGGCCTTCTCGCTGTCGATGACCCCGGGGAGGTCACTCCCTGGAACGGGAAGTTGTGCTGAGCGGGAACCCGGAGCAAGGAGGACGAAACGGGGCTGGAATTCCCGGATGACCTTCCCGTCCTGGTGCACCTGAACCGTCCGGTGACCGGCAAAAACGGCAAATCCCTGGACAACCTCGACTTTTGCTCTTTCAAGAAGCAACCGGACACCCCCCGTGAGCTGGCGCACAACCCGCTTTTTCCGTTCAAGGACCTTCGCCCAGTCAAGCCCCCGGTATTCCCCCAAAACCCCGAACTCCTGGGCCCGCCGCACGAGGTGGGCAACCTCCTGCGCCTTGAAGAGCGCCTTCGTCGGGATGCATCCCCGGTTGAGGCATGTCCCCCCAAGATCCCGGGCTTCCACAAGGACGGTTGTCAGTCCTTTTCGGGCACCACGAAGGGCACCGGCGTATCCTGCCGGTCCACCGCCGATAACAAGGAGGTCCACCGTTTCCATCCTGTCACCTCCACTGGGGGAAACTGTCCGGGTCCTGGAAGAAACGGTCGATGGCCCGGGCCGCCCTCTTCCCCGCCCCCATGGCGGAGATCACCGTCGCTGCTCCGGTGACGATATCCCCACCGGCGAAAACACCCCGTAGGTTCGTCGCCCCGGTCTCAGGATCCGCCACGATGTAGCCGCGCCTGTTGAGGGCAAGGCCCCTGATGGTTTCAAGGAGCAGAGGATTCGGTCCCTGACCAATGGCCACAACAACCGTATCCGCAGGGATGACGAACTCTGATCCTGGGATGGGCACCGGACGGCGCCTCCCCGATTCATCCGGTTCCCCGAGCTCCATCTGGATGCACTCCATCCCTGTCACCCAGCCGTTCTCGTTCCCGACGAAGCGAACGGGAGTCGTGAGGATGACGCAGTTCACGCCTTCCTCTTCCGCCCGCTCAATTTCCTCAATCCTTGCCGGCATCTCCTTTTTCGTCCGCCGGTACACCAGGCAGACCTCTTCTGCTCCGAGTCGCAACGCCGTACGGGCAGCATCCATGGCCACATTCCCTCCACCGATGACCGCAACCCTTCTTCCAACCTTGATGGGCGTATCGTACCTGGGGAAAAGGTAGGCCTTCATGAGGTTTGAGCGGGTGAGGAACTCGTTGGCCGAGTAGATGCCGTTGAGGTTCTCTCCGGGAATATTGAGGAAGTACGGGAGCCCGGCACCTGTTCCAATGAAGAACGCCTCGTACCCTGCATCACGGAGGTCCTCAAGGGTGAAGGTCTTTCCGACCACCATGTTCACCTGAATCTCCACCCCCAGGGACTTCACGTACTCCACTTCCTGGCGCACGATGGCCTTCGGAAGACGAAACTCAGGAATCCCGTACACCAGGACTCCCCCGGGGGCATGGAGGGCCTCGAAAATCGTCACCTGGTATCCCATTTTCGCCAGCTCTCCAGCACAGGTGAGCCCCGCAGGACCAGAACCAATCACCGCAACTTTTTTCGGAATAGGGCGAGGAAGCGGTGGCGTTGTGACACCCTTTTCCCGCTCGTAATCGGCCAGGAACCGCTCAAGGTATCCAATAGCGATGGGTTGCCCCTTCTTCCCCAGAACGCACTCTTTCTCACACTGGTCTTCCTGAGGACACACCCGCCCGCAGATGGCAGGGAGGCTATTCTTCTCTTTGATTTTAGCGATGGCCTCGTCAAAACGCCCCTCCCCCAGGAGCTTGATGAATCCCGGGATGTCAATCTCCACTGGACACCCTTTGACGCAGGACGGCTTCTTGCACTGGAGGCATCGCCGCGCCTCTTCTACGGCAACGTCTTCGGGAAGTCCGAGGGGCACCTCGAAGAAGTCCCGAATCCGTTCCTTCACCGGACGCTGCGGCATCTTCGGTCGGCCAAAGAGGCGATCAGAAGCCATGGGAAACTTCCTCCTTTGCTTTCTCCACAAGCCAGAGGTCGAGGGCCCGTCGCTCCTCTTCAAGGTACGTCCTCTGGCGGGCCAGAAGCTCGTCGAAGTCCACCTTCCAGCCATCGAAGACCGGTCCGTCCACGCAGGTGAAGCGGCACTTCCCGTCCACCGTCACCCGGCAACACCCGCACATCCCCGTGCCGTCGACCATGATGGGGTTGAGGCTCACAAGGGTCGGCACCCCATATTCTTTTGTGAGCAGGCTCACCATCTTCATCATCATGACCGGTCCCACTGCCACCACAAGGTCCACTTTTTCTGACTTCAAGACCCGCTCAAGCACATGGGTGACGAAGCCCTTTTCCCCGTAGGTTCCATCATCGGTCGTCACGTAGAGCACATCGCTCACCGAGCGCATCTTGTCTTCCCAGAAAAGGAGGCTCGCCGTCCGGGCGCCAATGATTGAGGTGACTCTATTCCCACAGGCCTTCAGGGCCTTCGCCTTGGGGTAGGTCGGAGCAATACCCACCCCTCCACCCACACACACCACGTGGCCGAAATATCTCTCCTCAATCTCCCGCCCCAGGGGTCCCACAAAGTCCAGGATGTCGTCACCCTCCTCGAGCTCTCCAAGCATCATGGTCGTCTTCCCCACTTCCTGGAAGATGATGGTCACCGTTCCGAGAGCAGGATCGTAATCGGCAATGGTGAGGGGGATGCGCTCTCCCTCTTCGTTGACCCGGAGAATCACGAACTGCCCGGGCTTTGCTTTTTTTGCCACCCAGGGCGCCTCAACCACCATGAGTTTGATCTGTGGGGTCAGCACTTCCTTCTTGAGAATCCTCGCCACGTCCATCCTCCTCCGAAAATCGATAGCTCTTTTCCCAAAAGAGCCATTCGTAGCATGTTGCTCTGGAAAAGATTGCAAAGGCTCCCTCCTTCTGCCAGGGTGCTGCTCGAGAGGCTTCCTGCTCAAGGAAAGCAAGAAGGCTCTCCACGAGACTCCCATACGCCTCCCCGGCATAGCTCTCAATGAAGGTCCGGTAAATAAAAGGCGTGCGGTCGCAGAGCTTTCCAGCGTACTGAAGCCCGATATCCCGGTAGCTCACAAAGCAGGGGGCAAGGGCCACAAGGATCGCAAAAGGGCCAGAGGTGAGCGCCGTACGGAGGAGAAAATCACCGTACTGCAGGGTCACATCGCCCGGAGGAAAGGGGGTGAACCCTTCTTCTTTTTCGAGAAGCTCGTGGAGGGCGATTTCCCCCTGGACCGTTTCGTGAAGGAGCCGCACGGCAAAACGGCGAAGGTCCCGGGTGCTGGCTTTCGCCACAAGGATTCCAAGAGTCGCCAGCATGTCCTCGAGATAGTGGTCATCCTGGCTCAGGTAGTAGAAGAACTTCTCCCGGGACAGGGTGCCACGGGCAAGCTCCACAAGGAACGGATGCTCAAGAATCTCCTGCCACTTTCGCTCCACGCTTTTTCGAAGTTCCTCGAAAAACCCCTGCACGGTCCTGGCTCCTTCCTGGGGGATTATACCATAATACCGGATTTTGCAAACTCCTGGCAATAGACACCACCTCGTTGTCGAAGGATGAGAAAACGAAGCTCAGGTTCCTCATTGAGCAGGGCTGCGAGGAAATCCAGGGGTACTACTACTACCGGCCCATGCCCCCTGAAGAACTCGAGGCCATCCTTCTTGCTCGTTCCAGGAAAGCATGAGGAAAACGTTGCAAGGAACGCCCGATCACCCAGCCAGCTACCACGAACTGGCCGCAACCTGTGAGCAGGACCCGTACCGTTTTTTGTCGCGGTGGAGCTTCAGAACACCGGTAGGAAAGAAGTGGCCGGCGACGGGCACTGCACCTCAAAAGACGTGCACATTGATGACCCCAAGAACGACAGAAATACTCTGTGCTGAGGAATGCTCCTGGCGCCTTTCTGGCCAGGACCTTCCCAGACTTCAAGAGCGGTAGCTCAGCACCCTGAAGGTGGGTGCTCAAGAGCCCCTCCCCACGACCCTCCAGACCCCTTCCGATTCGGTCACGAACGTGGCCTTGCGTCCCTTTCCTCCTGCCCTCCCCATGGTGTTTCTGGAAGGCACAGGTGGCGCCGACTTGAGGTGGCATCAAGTTCTCGGGAGCAAGAAGCATTCCAATGGCTTCGTTCCTGTCGAATCCACACTGCACTCCCAGGACGCCCTGCAAGGTTTGCGGCTTTTCTTACGGATTCCCAAAGGGCAGGGATTTCACAGAACCTGGTTGCGTTACCTTTGCGGACTTCTCGTTCACGTCGTCGAGATTGCAGGCATGAGATTCCAGGATTTCCATGGCCTCCTTGAGGCCAATTTCCCGGGGATAGACCTCCTTACAGAGTTTGCCGTCGATGAGCTCGATAATCCGGTCGGCCTTCAGCGCCACATCCCGGTTGTGGGTCACCATAATCATCGTGGTGTTCGATTGTTGCCGAATTTCATCCAGAAGTTCCAGCACCTGCTCCCCGGTTTTCGTATCAAGGGCCCCGGTGGGCTCATCGGCGAGGATGAGCTGGGGGTCGTTGAGGAGGGCCCGGGCAATGGCCACACGTTGCTGCTGACCTCCAGAAAGCAGGGTGATGCGCTTCCTTGCGGCGTCTTTCAGGCCCACCCGCTCCAGAAGGTACATGGCTTTCTCTGTGACCTCTTTGCCGGGTTTTCCGGAACCAATCCAGTAGGGGATGAGGACGTTTTCTAAGGCGTTGAACTCTGGAAGAAGGTAGTGGAACTGGAAGATGAACCCCAGGAACCTGTTCCGAAAGCTTGCCAGCGCCTCGTCAGAGAGCTTTCCAAGGTCCTGCCCTTCGATGAGCACGCGACCGCTTGTTGGGCGGTCGAGGGCTCCAATGATATTGAGGAGTGTCGTTTTTCCTGACCCCGATGGCCCGATGAGCGCCAGAAACTGCCCCCGGGGAACGGTCATGGTGATGTCAAAAAGGACCTGGTACTTCACCGCTACTCCATAGACCTTATTGACCTTCTGCAGCGCAACGAGCACCGGCTCATCCATTGCGAATCACCTCGATAGGAACGAGTTTCCTGGCCTGCCGGGCCGGAGAGACAGCCGCAAGGAGACTTGCCACGGTGGAAATCACGACAATGGCCAGAAGTGTCGCAGGTTGCACGGTAATGGAGAAGGAAATGGCACCACCGCTGGATCTTGCTGCCTGCTGGAAAAGGCGAATGAGGAAAAACCCAACAAGAGCTCCCGAGAGCGAACCAAAAGACCCCAGGATAGCTCCCTGGGCGAAGAACACGAGGCTCACCCCGGTATCGGTCGTGCCCATGGCTTTGAGGATACCGATTTCCCGGATACGCTGGGTGACCGAGACCACAAGGACACTGGCAATCCCCAGGGTCACCGCAAGGAGTACGAAGAACTGAATGAGGTAAGAAGAGAAGCTCTGGCTTCGTAGAGCACTGAGGAGCTGCTGGTTTCGGGTTTGCCAGGTTTCAATGGGGTATTCGGGGAAAACCTTTCTGAGCTCTTCGGCGATGCGCTCGGACTGGAACACCTGGTCAATCTGGATTTCTATGGCCGATATGGCGCCTTCCAGGTCAAGGAGCGTCTGGGCCGGGGTGAGGTCCAGGAAGATCCAGGAGGCGTTGATGGCTTTACTCCTCAGGTCAAAAACGCCGTTTACGGTGAACGTTCCGGTTCTCCCCGAAGGAGTGGTGATCGTGATGCTGTCCCCTACCTCAAGCTGCAAATCCTCAGCAAGGACCTTCCCTACAAGAACCCCGCTACCGCCGGTCTGGGGGATTCCCCGAATCGTGCGTTCCCGAAGCTCATAAATGCGGTCTGCTCTTTCGAGAACAACCCCCTTAAGGAGCACGCTTTTTGTCAGCTCGCCTCTACGGACAACCCCGGGACCTTCAACAAGAGGAGAAACAGCCCGAAGGTCAGGGCGAGCAAGGAGTCGCCTTTCAATACGCTGCCAGGAGAGAATCTTCGCCTCCTCCTTCACCGGGCCGGCCAGACGGTCAGCAACCAGATTCCCCGAAGAACGGAGAAACGAAGTCGGTGTCCGATTTTCCGGGACGATGAGGATGTGGGGAGCATCGCCGACGGTCTGGTCAATGAGATTGGCCTGAAGCCCGGCTATCAGGGAAGAGAGGAAAAGCTGGATGGCCACCCCCACGGTGATGCCGAGGATGATGAGAAAGGTCTGAGAACGGGAGGTTACCAAAAAACGCCAGGCCATAAGGAGGGCAAAGCGCAACATATCACTCGGTGCTCCTTTCGCCAGGAACCACACGCTTCCCCTCTCGAAGACCCTTCGGGGAAAGGAGAACGGTTCCGGAGGGAAGATCGGTGGTCTGTATCCACTCTTCAAAAGGCGTGAAATGCAAGAGGCGCACAGGATACGCCTTTCCCTCTTTTTCAACCCACACGGTGTCCTTATCTGCAAGGTACCGCTTCGGGAAGGCCAGGACTCCTTCTTCTTCCCGGAGGATGATTTCCACGTTGACCGCCGCGTTCGGTTTTGCGCCGGTGAGGGGTGCGTCAAAGAGCAAAGTAACCTCCACCGTACCCTGGGCGGTATCGATGGCCGGGGCAATCCCGGTAATGGAAGCGACGAGAACTTCTCCCTGAGGGTCAGCCTGTTCCCGCACCAGGGCTTTCATACCCGGTCGGATTTTCCTGTACTGCCGCTCATCGACGCGGATCACCACCTGGAAGGGGTTCTCCCCCAGCACCACGACGGTCTCTCCTGCCTGAACGAATTCCCCAGGGTTTTTCAGAAAGTCAACGATAACTCCATTGGCGGGGGCATAGAGCAGGCGCCTCCGGGCATCGATTTCAGCCTGAAGAAGCTCAAGCCGGGCCCTCTCGACCTGTGCCCTGGCTTCAAGAAAAACGGGGCCGTCTTCCTGAACACCCATGAGGTTCAGCCGGGTGGTACGCTCCAAAGACAGGGCGGTCTCCCAGTCCCTTTCGGCCTTTTTCAGTTCCTCTTCCGGGATACTCCCCTGGCGAAAGAGGAACTGGGCCTTCCGGTACTGCTCAAGCGCCGCCTGGAGGTTGATGGTTGCCCGGCGGTGTTCTTCTTCGGCCAGTTTCCGCTGGTACGCCTCGATCCGTCTAAGGTTGATCTCCGAGAGGGCCAGTTCCGTCCGGGCGAGCTCCAGGCGGTTCTGCTCCAGGGAATCCTCAAGGGCGGCAAGGAGTTCTCCTCTCTGGACCCTTTCTCCTTCCTGGATAGGTGCTTGCTGCAGGATTCCCGACACCGGGAAGGACAGGGCCAGTTCCCGGGAGAACTCGATACGACCGGCAGCCACCAGGGTTTCAAAGAGGTTCCGGGGTTCAAGCACAAAGTACTCCGTTTTCTGCGGGGCGAAATTGCGGTACAGGAGGAAAGCACCGAAAAGGACAACGGGGACAAAAAATTGCCAGAGTCTTCTTTTCATTACTCAACCTCTCCGTGTGTTCTGGAAACACTGTTTTTGGCTTTTAACCGTAATCCGGGTGCTTTTATTTCTTCAGACGCGAAGATCTCCTGTCCAAGACACGGATACGCTATGCAAACGCTTGCACAAGACCCGGCGCCACCGCGGCAGGATTTAGGGGGATCCTGGAGAGGTGTAGGAAGTTCAGAAATCCGAAAAACAAACGGGGGTGTCCCTGCAGAAGGGTGGTACAACCACCCTTCTGCAGGGAGGATCACACGGCCTGTGGCGGGTTGGCAGGATCGTAACGGCTCATAAGGAAGATGGCTTTGGTGGGGCAGGCCATCATACAAGCCCCGTCACCGATGCAGTTCTCAGGACGGACGACTTTCGCCACTCCGCCCTGAATCTCCAGCACGTTGGGTCCCAGTTTCTTGCAAAGCGAAACACAGTGAGCGCAACCCATGCAACGAATAGGATGGATTTCGGGGATGTTCCCTTTAACGAAGGTCCGTCCGAAGGCGTGGGCCAGCTCGGCCTCAATTTTCATGCTCTCCACCGTACCACCCCCAGGGAATCCATTTTAAGCATTGTAGTTCAAAATTCCTTCTTTGTCAACACACGATACTCCCGGTGTGGCTAAACTCAAAACACTCTGCTTTGTGATGTCACTTGCGGAGGTTCAGGTGGGGCGATACGCTGCGCTCAAGAAGGAGTTTCGCCCGGAGACAAGAAACCCTCTGGCACAAGAGGCAAAAACCACATCTGGTGCGAGAGGCGGGAGTTGAACCCGCACGGGCTTTCACCCACTGGATCCTAAGTCCAGCGCGTCTTCCGTTCCGCCACTCTCGCAGAGGCAGAAAAATTATAGGGTCTCTTCCCGCTGAGCGTCAACTGCAACCTCTACCCCTCAACCTTTGCGCGAAGAATCCCCCAGAGGGCAAGAAGAGTAGCTAGGATGACAAGAACGTCTCCTGCGGCCATCACCGGAGGAAAGCCGATCCAGCCGAAAATGCTCGCAAGGACCGTACCAACAATGAGGAACACCCCAAGAATAACCCTTACTCTCCCCGAAAGGGCCATATGGGGCATAAGGAGAGCGAGAAAGAGCGTAAGAAAAGAAAGGCAAAGGGCATGGGCATGGGCTGAGGTTTTCTGTTTCCAGGCGGCCTGGATTTCGAGGAATCGAGAGAATTCCTGAGCTTCAAGGGCAGCCCGGGCTTCTCCAAGGTAAGCGGCAAGACCAACTCCAAGGTACACTCCAAGAAGGCAAAAGAGCACAATCCAGGAAAGCGCAAAGACAAAAAGCACCTTTCGCATTCCCTATCCCCTCCTCAAACGAAGCTTTTGACTCCGCCTGAATTATACCCCAAGCCCAGGGTACAGGAAATGGTTCTCAAGCGGAGAATCCGGCAACCCTTGACATCCTCTGCTCCTCATAGTATATTTACCCTGTCCGGTGGGCCGTTAGCTCAGCAGGTAGAGCACCGGACTTTTAATCCGGGTGTCGCAGGTTCGATTCCTGCACGGCTCACCAGGGGGTTCTTTCCCGCTTCTTCCGAAGCTCTACGCTGTCTGCCCTTTCCCGATCTCCCCTCTCCCTTTCCCCGAGTCCGATGGCCTTAACGGAGCTCGCTTTTCGGGGTGGGTTCCATGGGTAAGGTCGTCAAGCTCCACCATGCGCGGAGCGCTGAAGCCCTGCTTGAGCTCTTCCTCTTTGAGAAGAAAGCGGAGGGGCGTGCTCCCCGCACCATCCGGGACTACGAGGAACACATCTCTGCCTTCTTCCGCCGTTTCCCTGATGCTTTGCGCTCAGAGGAAGCTTTACGCAGAGCAGTCCTTGAGTACTTTGCCGAAGACGTGAAGCCGGCTACCTTCAACCTGCGCCGGGCATACCTCAAGAGCTTTTTCGCCTTCCTGGTGCGGGAGGGTGTCATCGAGAAGAATCCCATCGACTTCAAGAAGCGCAAAGACGAAGGAAAGGCCCGGGCGGTCCCCCTCGAAGTGCTTAAGAAGCTCCTGGAGGTGCCGGATAAAAAGACCTTTGCGGGGCTGCGGGACTACGTGCTCATCCTCTTCATCCTCGACACCGGCATCCGCCCCGGGGAAGCGCTGAAGCTCAAGAGAGAGGATTTTGACTTCGGAAGCCTCGAGGTGACGGTGCCACTTGATGTAGCGAAGACTCGTAAAAAGCGCACCCTGCCGGTATCCCCTCTTGTGGCCCGGGAGATAAAGCGGCTCCTTGCGCTCCGGCCCCTTGAGTGGCAGGAGGCGCCGGTATTCTGCGGGTTTGAGGGAAAACCGCTCTCCGTCGAAGCTTTCTCCCGCAGGCTCAGGAAGTACTCACAAAAGATAGGCTACCCCGTGACGCCTTACGATCTCCGCCACTCCTTCGCCATTCTCTTTTTGCGGGGTGGGGGGAATGTCTTTGCCCTGCAGCGAACGCTTGGCCACACCGATTTAACCATGACGAAGCGGTATCTTGCGCTCACCCATGAGGATCTCCGCCGGGAGCATGAGCGGGCGACGCCGGTGAACCTGTTTGTGAAAAAGAGGGTGCGGGGGGTGTGAGGGAGGGGCTTGGCGTCCCACATGATGTGGACCTATACACTCCCTTGATTCCCCCCTTTAGATATTGCTAAAATGTTGCTGTAATAAACCAGTAACCTCCGAGGAGGGGACACAGCGGGTTTGTTGAGAGAGCTTCCGCTGAAAAGATGCTACTCCTCCGACAGTGATGATATTCTCAAAGATTTCTACCTCCCGGCATTAAGTGTTTCTACCCAGTATAGGCGTCTCGCAGGCTTCTTCTCCTCTACCGCTTTTGCTCTCGCTGCGAGGGGAATCCTGGGTCTCGTCCGCAATGGCGGAACAATGAGGCTGATCGTTGCTCCAAGGCTTACCCGAAAGGATCTGGAGAAGATCTCCGAGTTTTACAACTCCCCAGAGGACCTTGTTGCCGAAGCCATGCTGAAGGAAATCGACGACTTGGAGGAAGAGTTTGTCAGAGACCATGTCTTCGCTCTGGCATGGATGCTGGCCCAGAAAAAATTGGAGATAAAAGTGGCTATCCCTCTCGATGAGAGCGGAAGGATAACGCCTTTTGAGGACGCCGAGAGAACGGGCATATTCCACCAGAAAGTTGGTATCTTGGAGGACGCAAAAGGAGACATTGTCACCTTCAGCGGCTCTATTAATGAAACCGCCCAGGCATGGCTGATGAACGTTGAGGAGTTTAAGGTCTTCAGGAGCTGGGAGGATTCCGAGAGGGAATATGCTGAGGCGGACGTCGAGAAATTCGAGCGCTTCTGGAACAATAAGTCCCCCCGAGCAAGAGTCGTTGAGATGCCCGAGGCGGTGAAGGAAAAGCTTGTGAGCATAGCTCCTGATGATATCTCTGCAATTCGTCTTGAGCGCTGGTACGCACAGGCGAAAAGAAGGATTGCGCTCTTCCCCCACCAGGAAAAAGCCATAGAACAGTGGATATCCCATGGAGGAAGGGGTATCCTGGAGATGGCCACTGGAACCGGCAAGACCTATACAGCTATGGGATGCCTTGAAAGGATTTGGCGTAAAGAAGCTCCTCTCATTGTCGTTATTACTTTTCCAAGGAACCATCTTCTTCCCCAGTGGGAAAAAGCCATAAAGGATTTTGGCTGCGAGTGCGATGGCCTTGTGGCTGTCAACCGGGAGAGGGAGTGGAAAAAGCTCGTGCACGAAACTTTCGTCGACGTTGAGCTCGGCTACAAAAAAAGGGTTGTCGTTCTCATTTCCCATGATTCTTTTTCCTCTGAGTTCTTCCGCAAAGAAGTTTCAGGAGCTGCAAGCTACGCAACACTTTTTGTTATCGCCGATGAGGTCCACGGCCTTGGAGCTCCCAAGCTTAAAGAGGGCCTTCTGGACTGCTATCAATACCGCCTGGGGTTGAGCGCCACACCGGAACGCTATTTTGACTCTAAAGGGACAAAGGAGCTCCTTGAATATTTTGAAGGTGTAGTGTTCCGGTTTACTCTTGCAGATGCGGTAACGACGATCAACCCGGATACGGGGGAAACGTATCTCACCCCCTATGAGTACTTCCTGAAGTTTGTCCCCCTGGAAAGAGATGAGGTGGAAAAATACCTTGAACTCGTTTCTCACATCAGGGCGTTATCAGCGAGGAATGGAGAGGAGCTCGATGAAGAAATTGAAGAACTTATCGAACAACTGCGTTTCAAAAAAGCCAAAATTGTCAAGGCTGCTCGCAGCAAGCTCAGAGCTCTTGAAGACATCGTGGAGGAGATTGGTCCCCGAAATATTCACCACACGCTCGTCTACTGTGATGAGAACCTGCTGGACGAAGTGGTGGAGTTCTTCACAAAGCGAAAAATCATCGTTCACCGCTTCACGATGCAGGAAGGTACCCGGCCTGAGAAGAAGTACGGCGGCCTTTCTGAAAGAGAGTTTTTGATCCGGGAATTCGGCGAGGGAGTATACCAGGTCCTTGCCGCCATTAAATGTCTTGACGAGGGTGTGGATGTCCCCCCAGCGAGACGGGCAATCCTGATGTCGAGCAGCGGCAACCCCCGGGAGTTCATCCAGCGGATAGGAAGGATTCTTCGGAGATACCCTGGGAAAGAAAGAGCAGTGATTTATGATATGGTAGCTTACATTCCTTCAGTCTTTATCCCTCCCGAGTTCCGGTGGGTGGAAAAGCGCCTCCTTGACTGGGAATTCAATCGATGCCTGGCAATAGCCCGGTGTGCCGAGAACGGCTATGAGGTGCTGAACGAGATTTTCTCGATGTGGGAGAAGGTATCGAGCACTTTTCAGGGGGGTGAGGGCCTTTGAATATCATGGAGCTCATCAGACGTGTGCTTCAGGAGGAAGGAGAGAAGGAAGGGTTGGGAGATCTCCTGGTTACGCTTTTTAAGCAAGAAGAGGAAGGGAGTATTGGTTTTCAGTGGAAGAAAGCCTACGAAGGGATTATAAGAAATACGCTACCGGGGAGGGAAGACCTTGATGAAGAGTAACCCGATATCCTGGGCAATGGCGGGTGAGGCTCTATGCGCTTTGAGAGCATTACCCTGAAGAATTACCGGCAGTTCAGGGATGCGGAGCTTGTTTTCGGAGAACCCCGCGGATACGACATCCACCTTGTCATTGGAAAGAACGGTACCGGGAAGACCAATCTCTTGAACGCCATCAACTGGTGCCTCTATGGAGACGAACCTCACCTCCACTTAAACTCTCAGAAACTGCCACTTCATAACACGAAGGCCGAGGGAAGCCGTCCGGAGGTTGCCGTAGAGATATGGTCGTCTCGAGAAGACGGGAAAAAACTGGGTTTTATTCGAGAAAAAAGAGGGGGGCCTGAGGAAGTTCGGTTCTTGGTTGAGAGCAGTGGGGGATATGAAACGTATCCTCGAGACGCTTTTGAGAGGCATATTTCCAGGCTCATTCCTCAGGAAATACGATCCTTCTTCTTCTTTGACGGGGAGTTGCTCGACAACTACTTCAGAAACTTCCCAAAGATTCGGGGAGAGATCAATCGATTTGCTCGCATCGATGTGTTGGATAGAATAAAAGACAATCTGGACAAGCTCGCCGGGGAATTCGCCAAAGGCGTCAGGGACGTAGGAAAAGAACTCGAAACGCTCTCAAGTGAAATCGAAAAACTGCGTGGGCAGTTAAGTAAATACAAAGAGCAAATTGAACAGCTTGAGAAGGCCAAACAAGAATTAGAAGAGAACATTGCTGAACTTGAGAAGGAGCTCAAGGATCAGCCAGATGTGAGAAACCTTGTTGTACGCTGCAAGAGCTTGGAAATAGAGGAGAAAAGGACTGAAGAAGAACTTGAAAAGAAACGCGATGGCAAACGCCAAGTTATGGCGAGGCTTGCCAAGGTTGTCTTCCTGGGAGAGGCGGTGAAGAAAGTACTCCAGCTTGCACAGGAGAAAAGAAAGAAGGGCGAGCTCCCCCCGCCTGTGAACATCACTCTGTTAGACAGTGCTCTGCGGGATGGAACCTGTCCTGTGTGCCGTAGACCGCTTGATCCCAAGTCTCGAAAGAGCATCGAAGGCGTTCTGCAAGAGGTGCAAAATTCCTCGCTTGTAGGGAATCGCCTGCTCGAGCTTGAACGGGTACTCACTGGGCTAAAAACAAGGGCTGAAAGCGATGCCAGGGAATTGCAGCGCCTTGAGGAAGATATTACGAAACTTGAAAAAAACCTGAAGAGACAGAAGGAAGACATCGAAAGCATTAAGAGCAGGCTTAACTCCTGTAACGTGAGGGAGGTAGAGAGAAAGAGCAAGAAGTTGGAGGAAACAAAGCAGATGAGAGATCATGTGCTTCAAAAAATAGGGGAGTGTAAGGTATTTAAGGACACTTGTGAAAAAAAGCTTGAGCAGAAAGAGAGGGAGTACAAAGATTTGTTGGAAAAGCATGCTAAGTCGGAGGAAAATGCACGGATATCTGAGACTTGCCACAAGGCCTCAAAAGCCCTTGAAAGAGCAAAAGGGAGGATTCTTGGGGAAATCCGAAAGGAAATTGAGCTTGCCACTCAAGAAACCTTCTTCCGCCTGCTCTGGAAAAAGGAAAGCTTCAAGAATGTTCAAATCAGGGAGGATTACACCATTGAGGTCTTCGATAGAGAAGGGCGAAATTGCCTTGGCTCATTGAGCGCCGCCGAGCGGGAGCTTCTTGCTCTCTCCTTCATCCTGGCGCTCCATAGCCTCTCTGGGTTTCAGGCTCCACTGGTGATCGATACTCCTCTGGCTCGCGTTTCCGATGAGCACCGGGAGAACTTTGCTGAGGCGCTCCTCGCGGTTAGCAAGGGCAAGCAGATCATTCTCCTCCTTACGCCTGCAGAGTTCTCGGAGGAAGTGGAGGATGTGCTCAAGCCGCACGCTGCAACGATTCGGTGGCTGCGGATGTCTCCTGACGAGCGGGAGACTTCTTTCGCAGAAGAGCCTTAGTGAAAGCAGAAGGGGGTGAGCTTGTGCTTGGGTTGGGAAATTCTAAGCAGATAGTGTATAGAGATGAGGAAGACACAGAGGTTTACAAGAGACTGCAAGAAGAAGAGATATTCAAAGATCTCGACTGGAAAGATATTTTCATCATCGCCGTGGGATGGGGCATTCGCAAGAATTCACGTAAGCCAATCCAAAAGCGGGACAGTGGGGGCTTCTTCCGCACCTCCTATTTACGAGAGGAAGACGAAGTGCTTCTTGCTGCGGCTGCAGTGTATGCCGAATCCGATGAGGTCCTCAAAGATGGAGAAAGAGTGCTTAAGATTGCCGAAGAGTACGCTCGCGGTGGTGTTCATGAGCTCTGGGACTGGGTGCAATCAACCCCTCTTGAAACTTTCGAAAAGGATTTCGAGGCGGAAGTTGTGAAGCTGGCAAGGGAATTCCTGCAAGCTGATGAGGCCAATGCATAGAGTGCTCCTGGTTGAACCAGACTTCCCGATCCCCCCAAAGAGCAAGAACCACAAGAACTTCCTCCCTATAGGTCTCTTGAAAATCTCCTCCTACCTGAAGAAAAACGGTGTCGGGGTGAAGCTCTACCGGGGCATCCCCAAAAGCCTGGAAGCGTGGGGAGAGCTTAAAGCCTTCAACCCAGATGAAATCTGGGTAACCTCTCTTTTCACCTACTGGGCAGGTTACG
>Ga0071330_1063402_pt1 | contig 78793 bp, 71 predicted proteins | sample GBScel77sediment_FD_63802 | JGI IMG/M metagenome (GOLD analysis project Ga0071330, IMG submission 63802) | Hot spring sediment microbial communities from Great Boiling Spring, Nevada - Cellulolytic enrichment Sediment 77C v2 (version 2) | ecosystem: Environmental > Aquatic > Thermal springs >...
AATCGCATTCAAAATTTCATTCTCGTTCTTAAACTGAGTGTGAGAGAGAACGGCAAGTATAAGTGTCGGATTCTCAATTTTCTCTATTTCAACCTTTTCACCTTTTAGAATTTTCCTTATTAGCGAAAAATCCACCTCAGACAGTAAAAGATCAGCAATATTACCAGGGACAATGCAATACAACATTTCTCTCAGTAGGTCTTTTTCCTCAGTAGAAATGTAGTTTTCAATTACTTTAAGTGCAAATTCAATTGTCCTTGGACAAGCAATCGGTGTCAGTCTTTCATATTGTATTTCCAGAAGGTTGAAAATGTTACCTGATTTTGTAGAAAACAGGGCAGTAGCAAGGGGGTATTTTCGGGAAAAATAATCAGTCAACTCGTTAACATCTGGGTCAAGATTGATAATTGCAAAGCGTCCAAGCAAAGCGTCATCAAGCGTATCAGCATCTTTGAAGCGGTCTCCTGTATTCACAGCACCGACAACAATCGTATTTTCGGAAAGAGGTCTTCCACCTAACGTTCTCTCAAAAAAAGCGGACATAATTGAGTTCCGGGTCCAGGAAGAAGAACGGTTGAGTTCATCAAAAAATAAAACAGCGCCGGTCGTGAAGGCAGGTTCCAAATCTTTATTGAGAACCTTTACAAAAAATTCGGTGTCAAGGCGAGGAATGCCGCCAATATTTTCCGGAAGTTCGGTTGAGAGGCGAATATCAATGAGAGGAAGTCCGAACTCGCTTGCGACCTCTCTAACAAGAGAGGTCTTGCCTACGCCTGTGCTACCGTTGAGTAGCACAGGAATTCTGAGTTTTGCAAGTCCTTTCAGGACTTGCTTGGCAAGTGTATATTTCATCGCAACCCCCTGTTTTTGTTATGTTAAAATTATACACATTAAAATTCGAATTGTCAAGTTTTTAGTCAAGTTTTTTCTCATTGCCAGCCTACCAAGGTGTCCAAGATTTTCCACTCTTCAAGCTTTTCCCTAATCGTTTTAAAAGCCTCGGCGTATTTGTCAATTGGCCATTTTCCTTTGAATATATCTACAAGGTTTACGTGGAAGAAATCTGCATAATGATAAGTTTAAATTCCTCTTTGGCACATTGCGACAATTGGAAGATTTTTTGTAGCTAGTGTCCTTACGTCTCGTTTAAATTCCTCTTTGGCACATTGCGACAAAGTATGAGTAGATTGAAAGGCTTGGAAACGCAAAGTTTAAATTCCTCTTTGGCACATTGCGACTCAACAAAGTCTACTTAAAAGTAAAAGAGACCCCTGGTTTAAATTCCTCTTTGGCACATTGCGACACTATTTGAGCGTTTGTTTTGCTTGACCTTTTGACCCCAGGTTTAAATTCCTCTTTGGCACATTGCGACATTTTTGAGAGCCCTGACTACCTCTTTTGCTATTTGCGTTTAAATTCCTCTTTGGCACATTGCGACATTTTTGAGAGCCCTGACTACCTCTTTTGCTATTTGCGTTTAAATTCCTCTTTGGCACATTGCGACGTAAAACTGAAATCAAACAAATCCCTTGCGTCAACGTTTAAATTCCTCTTTGGCACATTGCGACCAAAACAAAGTAAAAGAGAAAGATATACACAGAATTAGTTTAAATTCCTCTTTGGCACATTGCGACACGTGGGATACCCTGTATAAAGCGGGGTATCTCTTCGGTTTAAATTCCTCTTTGGCACATTGCGACACGAAAATTTCTGGGTTGTCGAGCTGTTCTTAAAATGGTTTAAATTCCTCTTTGGCACATTGCGACGAGGCTATGAGGTTCATCAAAGAAGAAATAGAAGGCATGTTTAAATTCCTCTTTGGCACATTGCGACGAAAATACCCTTTTTCCAGGAACTTTCGCCAACTAAGGTTTAAATTCCTCTTTGGCACATTGCGACATTGCTATTCACTTCGTCCTGAAGGGAAGACTCCCAGGTTTAAATTCCTCTTTGGCACATTGCGACATTAAGTCCTCCGAGAAAAGTTAGTTTATACTCTGATGTTTAAATTCCTCTTTGGCACATTGCGACTCTTATTTGACTACCGAAAGTGTGTGATTTATGAGAAGAGTTTAAATTCCTCTTTGGCACATTGCGACCAAGGTCAAAACGGTGGTCAAGGTCAAAATGGTAGTAAGTTTAAATTCCTCTTTGGCACATTGCGACTCAAGCTCAAGCTTTCTCAGAAACCCGAAGAGTCCAGTTTAAATTCCTCTTTGGCACATTGCGACTGAAAAAACGCAAGCGTCAATTTGCTGATTTTTCAAGTTTAAATTCCTCTTTGGCACATTGCGACACAACACTAATAGACAATCCCCCTATGACAACAGAAGTTTAAATTCCTCTTTGGCACATTGCGACCTTTCCAGCTCTTCTACTGAGGTGATGACTTTACCTTCGTTTAAATTCTCTTTGGCACATTGCGACTTGGGGCAAATACTGCGGGATGTTTCGCCTTATATGGCGGGTTTAAATTCCTCTTTGGCACATTGCGACGGGAATAGCCTTGCTGTCAACTTTTAGGCTTTCAGCGAGTTTAAATTCCTCTTTGGCACATTGCGACGCGACAGGCCCTCGTATTTGGTGCTCGATGTAAAAAGTTTAAATTCCTCTTTGGCACATTGCGACTTGGAATGTTAACATAACTACTAAAAGAGTTTATTGTTTAAATTCCTCTTTGGCACATTGCGACACATCGCACATACAAAGACAATGCAGAAGGTCCAATGGGTTTAAATTCCTCTTTGGCACATTGCGACTTTCAGAAAGGTTTATACTCCTAATATTTCTGATATACGTTTAAATTCCTCTTTGGCACATTGCGACGAGACGATGTCTCAAAGACCGCATGGCTTAGGTTATACGTTTAAATTCCTCTTTGGCACATTGCGACTATCTACCTTGATGAGCTCAACAACGACATTGAATTTGTTTAAATTCCTCTTTGGCACATTGCGACTTGCTTCAAGTTCTATTTTTGCTTGTAGTGTTGCTTTGTTTAAATTCCTCTTTGGCACATTGCGACGAAGTATAATAAATTTCATCTGTTAATATATAAATATGTTTAAATTCCTCTTTGGCACATTGCGACCTTATTCATTACAGCATTAATTAGCGCTGGGCTAACTTGGTTTAAATTCCTCTTTGGCACATTGCGACATACCTTATGCCGTCTGGGGTGTCTTCGTAGGTCTGGTTTAAATTCCTCTTTGGCACATTGCGACTTGATATTCGCCTCTCAACCGAACTTCCGGAAAATATGTTTAAATTCCTCTTTGGCACATTGCGACAAATTTTTCTCGGTTTAGAATGCAGGCTGATAACAATGTTTAAATTCCTCTTTGGCACATTGCGACGAAAATACCCTTTTTCCAGGAACTTTCGCCAACTAAGGTTTAAATTCCTCTTTGGCACATTGCGACAAAATTCTGCAAATGCCTGCGGGTCCTTCCAAAGCGTGTTTAAATTCCTCTTTGGCACATTGCGACACCCAACATTGACAACGAAAGAGCGCGAAGACATCGTTTAAATTCCTCTTTGGCACATTGCGACTCTGACGAATTACTGCAATTCACTTTTTCCAATCCCAGTTTAAATTCCTCTTTGGCACATTGCGACCTGGCGTTAGAACGAGTAATGCCGCAATCTTCGTTAAGTTTAAATTCCTCTTTGGCACATTGCGACTTATCTTGAACCACTTAATCCAATCAGGTGTATTATTGTTTAAATTCCTCTTTGGCACATTGCGACGTGTTTTGGCTATCTCACTGATTGATGATAAATCGATGTTTAAATTCCTCTTTGGCACATTGCGACCTGTTCGCACCGTTTCACATATGCAAAAACGCCCACCGTTTAAATTCCTCTTTGGCACATTGCGACACTGAAAAAGTTAAAAACATAACCACACTTTTGCTTAGTTTAAATTCCTCTTTGGCACATTGCGACATACCCTCTACAAGGCGGGCTACGTGTTTGAAGATAGTTTAAATTCCTCTTTGGCACATTGCGACTAAAAAAGATGTATAACGTTTAAAGGGGGCGTAAAAGTTTAAATTCCTCTTTGGCACATTGCGACCTCCTTTTTGTAGTGTTTTAATTATCCACTACCGCGTTTAAATTCCTCTTTGGCACATTGCGACGGGTGTTAAAAAAATTCTCCCACCATCTGCAAAATGGTTTAAATTCCTCTTTGGCACATTGCGACCGAGCAAAAAGGTATATACTTTTAACACTACAAAATAGTTTAAATTCCTCTTTGGCACATTGCGACTATTTCTTCCCTTTTCATTTTGCCTCCTCAGTCCTCGTTTAAATTCCTCTTTGGCACATTGCGACATGAGCGAAAACAAAAACTTGACAAAACGAGTGAGAGTTTAAATTCCTCTTTGGCACATTGCGACGCAGGAGCATAGAAATGAAAGTAGTCCTACTTAATTAGTTTAAATTCCTCTTTGGCACATTGCGACCGCATTTAATTTTCTTATTTTATCAAAGAATTAAACCCCTGGTTTTGTAATTTTTGCGTCAAACCTTTAGCCCTGCAACCACAATGTTTTCAAAGAGCTACATTTATAACAAAAGATTACTTGTTAAATCCTCCACGTCTGTCAAAATTCTCCTTTCAAAGTTTATAGAGTCCGGAAAGGTATATATAATTATACTATCCCTGCTTCGATCAGCAATACTCAATATTTCGTGCTCAAGCCTCCTCAATTTGCCATAGCTTAACTCACCTTCAAAGACCGACCTTTGGACGTGATGCAAATACTTACGTGCAATCTTCATAACCTTTGTAAGCCTTTTCTGATCTTCTCTCTCTACCATCGCAATGTCATAGATTAAAATCACCTTCATTTTACCACCACACCTTTAATGGAGAATACACCTTTTCTCCCAGAAAGTGCTTAACAAGTTTGTAGAGCTCCAGTTTTATCAGGTTCTTGTATTTTATCCTTCTCTTCAGCTTTCTATGTAGCACTCGTTCTTCCAGCATTTCGTCAAAATGTTTCACAAAAATCTTCCGACCTTCTTCCTTTAAATAGGCAAAGTTTAAGGACCTTTCAAAATGTTCTTCCGTTATTATTCCCAAATTAATAAGCCTCATAACCAATCTATCCACCAGTATGGGTTTGAAAACTTCAGCTACATCCAAAGATAGAGAGAACCTCCTTTGAAAAGGTTCATGTAGAAAGCTAATCGAAGGATTCAGCGGGGTTTCATAAATTTCTTTAAGAATGTGTGCATAAACCAATGAATTGCCAAAGGATATCATAGCGTTCAATGGATTTTGTGGTGGTCTTATGGCTCGCCTTTCAAATTCCCAGCTGGTGGCCTTTTCAATACATTCATAATTAATCTTCTTTATATGGGCTTCTACGCTCATTAATTCGTTTATCGTCCTACAATCAAGTATGTTTACTGCCAAATTTCCAATTTTTTCAACCTCTTCTCCGAACCCTTCCCTTTTCTCGAAATTTCGCTTCATATTATGAGCAGCACCTTCTACAAACTTTTTGGCAATAAAGAGCCTTGCACTTCCGTCTAAGTAATGCTGAGCTTGCTTGACCGTCAAATCACCCGAGATATTGGTCTCTCTTGGAACAAAACTCCCAGTATAATAGCCGTAGTAGTTGAAAAAGTGAACAACTATCTTATTGGCACCAATAAAGTTGAGAAATGCAGTGTTTAGATCCATTTCTCCAAAAATGAATATCTGATCTATATCATTGATAGGAAGGGGCCGCTTACCTTCCTGGGTTTCTAAAAAAACGGTGTTTTGACTTCTCCTGATTCTCCCCTCTTTGAAAATGTAATAGTTCCTGCCCATCATACAGCGCAAAAATCAAAATACGAACACCTGCTACAATAAGGCTTCTTTACTACTTCAGGAGGAGATGAAAGGAGTTTTACCTCTTTGATTCTCGAAATCGCCCGCTCAATTTCAACTTTGTCACTTTCCGAAAGCTCAATATCGATCTTCTTCAGCAAAAGAGGATAATGGATAACACCGCTTCTGCAATTAACCTTCCTTCTTTGAAGTTCATAAATGTAAAATTTTGTCTGCCAGATATGAGCCTCTTCAAGTTTTCTGGATTTCTTAACCTCATTAACAACTATTTCCGCACCGACTTTAATGAAGTCTATTTTAAAGCTTTCCATTTCAACTTCTTTAAATGGTTCCCTCTTAAAGAACGCCTCACTAATTATCTTACCGATTTCAACATCGTCTGAGAAACGCTCAAAAGCAATTCCATGAGAAAACAACCAGAGCTTCCTCTTGCAAACAATGTAGTAGGAAACTTCCGTACCTTTTACCTTGAGATCCTCTAATTCATTTGGGCTTAGTTCCATTTTTATACTATAACTGCGCTTTCTTTTTCTACCACATAAATACCTGCTAAATAACTTTCGAGCCTTTTTTTAACCTTAACTTCAACTTCTTCAAAGCGGCTCTCTACATACTTCCAAAAACTTTTAAGGTTATACTCTCTGTACCTCCACATATTTTCATAAATAACATACTCCGCAATAATCTCTTTTTTGAACCAGGTCCAATTCAACTTGTCAAGGTTTGACTTAACTTTCTCAACGATTTCGTCTATTTGTTCAGAGCTTACGATTGGTATTGTGTAGATTTCTCTGAATATCTTGTGGGCCTCTTCCTTGTTCTCAGAGACATACCCAGCATCGAGGACTTTCAAAGTCTCGTAAAATTTTTCATAATATCGAGATTTCTTAATGCTAAGACTACTGAACACACTTACAACTAACCTGTTCTTATCACATTCACTTAACTCAAGGGACCTTTCTTTGGCAACACTCATAATTTCCTTCCAGCCTTGGCTCTTACTACCTTTTTTCTTAGACTTTTTAGTATCCTCATCATTGACATTTAAGATCTTCCTCAAAGTTTCCTCTATAAGGTCAAGGGGATAAACATGCCCTCTTCCAGATTCAGGGTAAGTTTTATCGTTTCCGCCCACACACAATATGACGTTATTCTCAGCCCCATCATAAAAGTCATCATATTGGAAAGGTTTCGAGCTTCCTTTCACATTACCAGAGATTAAATCAACCCTCCTCATTACCCTGCCCATTCTTTGGACGATTGAGTCCATAGGAGCAATCTCGGTGAATAGATAATCTGCATCGATATCTAAGGAGGCCTCCACAACCTGCGTAGCCACAAGGATTTTTGCCTTTTTCTCATCCATAGGTTTAGGATTGCTAAACTCTGTCTCCAACTCCTTCTCCTTTCTCCTTCTTTCGTTTAATGTCAAACGAGAATGCAAAACCTCCAAATACCCATTAAAACCTTTTTCTTTTATTCTTTCAAAAACCCTTACTGCCTTCTCGACGGTGTTCAATACGACCAGCACCCTCTTCATTTTGTTGGCTTTCTTGATTATCTCATCTACATCCTCTTCAATGTCTTTCTCCCTTACCTCAATCTTGTGTCTAAGCAAATCCTTTATTTTTACAGGAGCCCTTTCTTCATTACCTTGGCGAGTTATAGTCCCATCATACAAATTCACTAACACATAATCAATTCCCCTTGCATCCAACTCTTCTATCACAAAGTTCGGTAATGTGGCGGTCATAAGCAGGAATTTCCCACCCAGCGACACCATGTCCTCTATCATCTTCACAACTATTGCACAAGCTCTGGGATCATATGCTTGTACTTCATCTATAATCAATTTTGAATAACCAAGCGTCGCATAAACCTTCTCGTAACCGGGATACTTCAGAGCTGAGGGGAAGATTTGATCTCCCGTTGAAACGATTATTGGTAAGGAAAAGAGCCTCGATATTTCAATTATTCTCGGCGTTTCACCATCCCAATTAGTGTTTCTCAATGTTTCAAACTTCTCAATAATGTACAAGTCGGCATCAGAATGCAACAATCCCACATTCCCATCAATCCAAGGATCTCGTTCTTCTTCATTTATAGTTTCAGAATTAAAGTATTTCGACGCCCGGTCAAAGATTTGGTTTGTAGCGACCCTTAAGGGCATCGAGTAAAAGAACTTCTCGCCACAAGCCCATAAAAAGGAGAATTCCGTTTTCCCAATTCCTGTGGGGGCAATTAGAATAACGTTTTCACTCAAATGCTCCTTAAGCTTCTTTTGCCAGAAATCACTCCCAAAAGTGATAGAATAGACACCCTCTAAGTCGACTTGGGGAGGCTCTTTCTCAAACTTTAACGCAGTTTCCATCTGCACATAGCAAGTATTTTCAATCTCAAGAAAAGAGGCTAAATGATCAAGACGCATAAGAAAACCTGATAGAAAAACCCATAAGTTGAGGTCAATTTTGGCATTAGCTTTCAACCGTTCTGGTAAAAAATATAAAGAATAGGGTGGTATCACCCCAGCACTTATAAGATTACCCTCGGATTGTATATGCCTTGCTAAATCTTCATCAAAGGCAATCCAATCCCTCACTCCTACTCCATTTTCCTCAAGTCCCTGTAAATGGTCTCTTAATATGTCTGCCAATTTTAGCCCATTTCCATTTTCCAGCAAAATCCGGCTTGTTTTAACCAGTTTTTCGTTTAAATGAAAGATGTATTCCTTTTCGTCCTTTCTCCAATGGTGAAAGGCAATAGCTGAGAGAAAAGTTGAGTATAGAATCTCGTCATCTTTACAATATTCTTTTAACTTGTCTTTGTTGATGAAAAACAATGACAGAATGTTGTGCCTGACATCCGGGAAATGCGCCGTTTCAAAAAATTTTTCGTAATCTAAATTGCCAACAACTCTCTGAAAATTTGGAGAAACCTTTCCAAAGTCATGACACAAGGATGCGTACTTCAGGATTTCTCTTTTATTAAAATCATGTCTGCTCAATTTACACTCTATCTTATCTAATACCCTTTCAAACTCCCCGCTGTCAATAAGCCTCAACATACAAGTTATATGGTCTTTCAGTGTGGTTCCCTTTGATTTTGCCCATATCTCAGCCATATTAACCCCCTCCACTCAACTTGGCAAAAAACAGAGGTATATCTCCATCGAACGGAACCTTAAAAGGTTTGCCAAAGTTTAGCGGAAAATCACCACCCTCAAAGAGTTTAGCAGGCACGTATTCAAAATTCCTCTGTCCTTTAACTATTTTGTAAAATGATGTTACCAAGTGATAACTCCCCTGCACTTTGTAAAAGAAATTTTTGTATTCCTCGAAATAGGCGTTTCTTAAGTCTTGTGGGTAAAGCTCTTCGTCGAAGAATCTCTCTCCCCTATATGGGTCTACAAGCCAGGTAAAATCATAATCTCTCATCCTCCCATAAAGAGGTTTTAACTCGATTTCAATTTCTCTAAGCTCAATCCCTTCAACGGCAATCAAGTCTTCCGCTCTGCCGAGGTGGAGCGGTGAAACCCTACGAACTGGATTCTGGAGGGCATCAAACAACTCAGAAAGAAAGCTGCTATCCGAGTGTTTAATATAAATTAGCAGCCTTACATTCTCAAGAACATCTATTGTAACAGGGATTTGACCACCCGGATGTTCAGGAATCTGATCTATTGCTCTATTAAATGGAGAGCCAAACCTGCTTTTATGAGCGCCCTTCTCTAAATTTCTAAACCAAACATACTCCCTATTTAAATAATCATATTTTCCATAGATAGCGAGAGACAGCCCTCTCTTTAAGACTTCGAAAGCCCCATCTTTTTGGTCCTTTATCCCCAAAACATTACACATAAGACCAACAACGGTAGAATACGGGGGAATGGGGTAGGTGTGCTTCCTCCTCAGGGTAAACGGGACCCTATAATGGGCAGAAGGCTGAAAGATTCTCAACTTTATGACTTTCATTTTTTCCTCACTTAGAAACTACTTACACCCACAAAGCGGGTGCATAAGATAACTTTTGTTCCTTTGAAGCACTTCACCGTACCTTCAAAGGAAGAATGATCCCTTGCGCTTAAATGCCCCAATAGCAAACTTCAATACTTCAATAAGCATATCACCGGAGCGAACTTGCATTCTCAAAATAATATATGCCTCTCGCAGAGTTTACTTCTCCTCGTCACTTCAATGAAGTTCGCACTTTTTCAAAAACTCTTCCAAGTCGCTGGTTACGAGGGCTTTCTCCTCGTCCTTTAGTTCACACCTAATTTTCTCACTCTCAATTATTAACACACTTCCCGGACCGCCGTTTACCAACCATTCGTTTTTCAAACAATCCGATATTCCTTTAACCTTATAGACCCCACCTATACCCGCATCTTCAACTTCTATGTAAGGATGGAATATGGGTGAAGGCACTCTAACTGGAGCAGAAATAAAAAATAATGGAACGATGGTGTTTAATTCCCCGGATGATTGTGCATATAAGCCATTCCTTATGGCCGTTATTAATTCCCGTATTCTTCTCTTTTTCTCAACTTCTGATACTTCAAAAACAACCTTATACGCCCCATCAATTCTCACCACTGTCACTGTAGAATCTATTTCTCTACCTTCACCTTTAAAAATTTTTATTTTGTACTTTTTTCCTGGCTCAATTTGCTCCACATCGTTCAAAACTTTGACTACCTTCTTAACCTTCTTTCCCTTCTTGTCCTCATTAGCCTTCTCATCCTCATTATCCTCACTACCTGCCGGCAGTTTTATGTGGAGTTCACCTTTTTCGCCTATAAACTCAGGCTCCTCATCAACAATCCATTCGTCTCTCCCAAACCTTTTTGCATCTATGGTAAAACTAACTTTGTAAAGTGAAAGGTGTTCCTCTTTATTGTAAGGATTGGGGGTAACATTAAGACCTTGGGAAACACCTCTTGAAACCAAATCATGATTACAGTAAAAGGCCATATCACCATTCCACTCCGTTAAAGAAACAGCCTTCGTTATTCCAACGGGGGCTTTCCTTGTGATTGAGCGTTGCTTCCCTATGGTGTACATATAACCAAAAGCATCAAGTTCTGGTGAGGTTAGAATATCATCCTGCGTAATGTCAAACTGAACCACTTCCCCTTGCCCCGTAACCCTTGCCTCTTTCCAACCATAGGCTCTATGAAGCGTGGTAAAGAGATAGTGCCTCATTGCGCTCTTACCAATGAAACTTAGTGTCTTTCCACCCAGTTGTAATTTTTTTATGGAAAGGATGTTGCCACCAACCTTTTCATCACGGTTTAACGCTGAACCTTCAAAAATTATTGTTACTGTTATATCTTTCATCATCCCCCTCCTTCTACGTTACCTAAAACCGGGGCGAGAAAAGAAAAAATTAGGGTCTTAAAGTACTTATCATTTTCTGGTTTAAAGGCTTCAACCAATTCATCGGGGAATCTCGCATTATTTGCCTTAAAACTTCTGAGAAGCATATAAAACACATTATCCTTATTTCCGAGGCGAACCTGCTCCATTAAGCGGTAAGCAATTGCATTAAGATCCTCAATAACCTTAGGGGGGAGTGCCTGCCCTGTAACTTTTAATTTATTTAACAATCTACTAACATCCCCCTCAACCATTTCACACCTCCCAATTTTCTTTAAAATACTAACATACAATTCAGGCAAAAGGTTTGCCACGGTATACAAATGATTGAGTTTATTTGTGTCACTCGATTTAAAATAAGATTTAACGGGGTCATTCTCAGAGAGTCCCTCGCCGACTTTGAGTTTTAAAATCGCTCTTAAAACATAATAGTTAACCTTTTCCAATTCGGAGAATTTGCCTCTAACAACAAGTTCAAAGATACTTTCTTCGGCAATCTTTTCAATCAAGCTTGCAATGTCATAATCCAGCAAAACCTTTGTTATATGGGCAGGTAAATCGAAATAGTCAATAACAACATCCCTTTTTCCGTTTCTTTTCACTATTACTTCTATATTTAACATACTCCAAGCACCAACAAGGGTTCTTCTTCTTATCGCCCATTGCAACAATGAAGAACCAAGGATTTTCCTTATCTCATTCTCCTTCGACCTCTTTAGAACCTCCTCTGCAAAACGGTTCAGATCCCAGATTAAACCGAAATCCGGTGCATTTATAAAGATTTCGCCCTCCTGAGTCTTGGTAAAGGCCAGATGATTGAAGATTATCAGGAAGGAACACAAATGACAAATTGGAAGAGATTGGCTCATATTCCAGAATGCATTTGGTACCTCAGTTAGTGCAGCTCCCAGTTCAGTGAAATGTATGCTTTGGAACTTTTCTCTCTGATTCATGAATCCTTCAAAATTCTTTCCAGGAAAACACTTTTTCAATTGGTCCAGCAATTCCTTAGGAATAAAATAGCCCTCACAAAAGCTACATCTCCTTTCAGTGGTGTCATATTTATTTACACAAGCCAGCTTTTCAACATAATGCTGCTCAAAAAAATCTTTTTGATCTGCTTGAATGTAGTTTGGGTACCTTCTATTTTTACCCCATACTTTAAAAATTTCATTTAAAACCTGCTTATGATACTCAAAAAGGCCAAAGTAACCCTCTTTTATAGCTGACCTATCAAAGGAAACGCCCCCAGAAATTTCAAAATTGATTTTTTTGAAATTCAATACCTTCAAAAAGCCGAAAACTGCTGCGTTATAAAGCCAATTTGAGGGATAAAGGGTAATTTTATTCTTCGTCATAGTCCCTACAACTCCTCCAAAATTTCCAAAAGCCCAAAACCCTGCCCAGTTCTCACTCCAAAACCAAAATCATAAACAAACTGCAAAATTTCCGGCGAACCCTCAACTTCGAAAATCCCTTTAAAACCACGCACATAACCATTGTAATGCTTTACAACGACTTCTTTAAGCTCTTTTAAGTAGGTTATCCTTATGGGATGAATTTCATTATTTTTGGTCAGGTATCTGAATCGTTCATTCGTCCTTTCGTAAAGGCAAATGTTAAAACGCGAAAGGTCGTCACTCGGAATTATATAAAAATTTTCAAAATCTTTTGCAGAAACTCTTTTATCACTCAAGACACAAATACCCATTGTCTTGAACAACACACGAGTACTTTTGATTTTTCTGTAGGGCAGAAGTTCAATATCTTTCACCTTGATATCCTTATTCCATAATTTGATACCCTCATTTTTCAGCTTTAGCACACCATTGTAAAAGTTAGTTATGATAACTGGGTCACCACTTGCAAAGAGAATAGATAAATTCTTCCCAATTTGAATTTTGTCCTCCTCAATTCTAAAATCTTCTCCGAGATAAGGGGAAAAGGCGTAAGGTCGATACTTCTTCTTACTGAATACTTCATGGTAAAGGTTGGACCTTTCAAAGACCATCTTAAGGAAGGAAATAAAGTAAGAGCGATAATCTTTATCTATGGTTTGTACTTCTGTGCCCTCAAAGAGGACCTTTATCCTCATAATGTTAGAAAATTATAAGGGCAAAACTCAATTTTTGTCAATTTTTTGTTAACACCAACTCTTAAACACCTTAATAGACACCGTCGGGCCTTGCTAAAAATCCTTGAACAACCACCTCTTTTCTCTTTTGAAAAGAAAAAGCATAAACAGAGAAGTACTCTTTAAAGCTTAAATAAACAGCTTTACACTTTATGCATATAAATCCGGCATTCTAAAGGAGTTTCAACATCCAATTAACAGCAGGAAATTACTGTAAAAACACTCTTTTTAAAGAAAACTTTGAAGTTTTGGAATAACTTATGATTTAACTCGAAATAACAGTGTCAATAATTTGGGTGAACATAATTCCAATATGAAGCTTATTCTCTCACCTTATCGTCAATTCGTTTCCCACTATTTCCTCGCCGTTCTTTTCGAGGTAAATGTAAAACCTGCCCTTGGAGAAGCTCTTTAGATTTTTAAATCTGAAATCAGAATCGAAGAAGGCGCCGATGAATTCTCTCACGTTGGCTTTGATGTCATCCTTCGTGAGAAGGCTGTAAACTTTCAAGGCAAAAAGGTCTGCCTTGGGGTCGTCATTTTCTATGCTTTCAGGATAAATCTCTGCCGTTACCCTCTCTCCGTTTTCCTTTATTTCTATGGCATTGAGGCTAAGCTCACCTAAGGGAAGGCGACCCCTTATTGTAACTACGAAATATTTCCCTACTTCATCCTCTCCAAAACTCTCATAGTTCAAAGTAGTTTTTGAGCTCATCCATACTTCTTTCAAATCCCCTTTCCAGCTTTCATTAAAGCGCATACGGGGCTTCTGTGAGCAACTAACAACAAGCAACAACCCCAATATACTTAGTTTTACGATTGCACTCCTAACTACCACTTTAACCTCCCATTTTTCTCATCTCATTTGGCACCCACCTATGCAGGTTATGGCCTAATGGTTTATTGTAAACCGCCCTTCTTATTGTTTCCCTTAGAAAACCATCATCCCCCTTTCGTAAAATTTCCCTAAGGTCATAACTCAAACTGGAGGCCATACAGGGCAAGAGCTTGCCATCGGCAGTTACTCTTATTCGATTGCAGAAATCACAAAACTTGTGGGACATCGCAGCAATAAGACCAACTACAATCTCTTTACCCCCAACGTTTAACCTTACGTATCTCGCAGGTCCATCTCCCAACCTTCTTTCCATTTCCTCCATAGGACCAAATTTTTTGAGTCTTTCGATAAGTTCGGCCTCGGGCACATAATATTTTTCCCAGTCGCTTCCAAAAGGCATAAGCTCAATAAATCTCAGAGGAATTCCCATTTCTAAGGCAAACCTAATAAGCTCCTCCACCTCATCGATGTTTAATCTCGTATAAACGGTGTTCATCTTCACCTGAATACCAAGTTCTCTTAGACCCTTTATTCCTTCAATGATAAGCGGAAGTTTAGGAAGTCCAGTTATTTTAGCAAAGGTTTCTTCTTTTAAGCTGTCGAGACTTACATTTACACTGTCAACCTTAGCCTCCCTAAGATCATCCAAATACCTTGTCAAAAGAGTTCCGTTGGTTGTGAGAGTAAGTCTTTCGACACCCTGAATTTTCTTGATCTCTTTTAAAAATTCCCCTACACCACTGCGAACCAAAGGCTCTCCACCAGTGATACGCACTTTCTTTATGCCAAATTCCGCTAAGATACCAATTAGCTTTAGAATCTCTTCATAGGTCAAAATGTCGGAATGCTTTAAAGGAACAAAATGTTTAAAATTCGTGCAGTAGAAACATTTAAGGTTACACCTGTCGGTAATGGAGATTCTCACATACTCAATATCTCTGCCGTATTTATCCTTCAAGCTTTGGAACCTCCGAAAAGACGTGTTTGTAGCCACCGAGTATAGTAATTTCCTCTACGAACTCCTTGCTCCGAATTGCCAGTGAAAGGTACCTGAAGCGGTCATCTCTTAGAAAGTCTCTGGAAATCAAAAGGTCGTATTCCTCTTCGGCAATAGGTATAAAGGAAAGACCAAGTAACTTTGCGATGGGCTTTATTCCTACTCCCACATCGGCCATTCCCACTTTAACATAGTGCCCGACTTCAAGATGGTTCAAAACATCATTCCCATAGCCCTTTATTTCAGAGGGCTCAATTCCTTCATTTTTAAGAAGGTAATCGGTCAGAATCCGTGTCCCCGAACCCCTCTGTCGGGTCACAAAGGATAGCCCCATATCTCTTACATCCTTGAAACTCTTTATCTTGTCTGAGAGCTCTTCCCTTACAAGAAATCCCTGCTCCCGCTTCAAAAAGGGAAGCAAAACGAAATTCTTAAGCCCCAACTCCTTCGCAAAAGAAATGTTGTAAGTGCCATCCCTTTCGTCCAAAAGGTGAACGCCAGAGATGTGGGCTGAACCCTTCTTTATGGCATTCATTCCACCCAGACTCCCCACATTCACAATATTTAGCGCGACCCTCCATTCCCTCCAGAGGATCTCCTTTAAAATATCTAAGGAGAGGTCATGACTCCCAACAAACAGGATACTTTTGTCTACGAGCTCTTTTCTAACGGAAATATAAACCTCTTTGACCGCATTCTCTTCTAAGCCTTCCAAACCTTTCTCAACCACCACATAACCACTTCGCCTTATGAAAGGTGAAAGAGGTCCAGAGCCTTGCTTGATTGGATAAAAGTAGTAATCAGAACCAACCTTTGAAACCACTACATTAAACAGATGGTCTTCACCTTCACTGGCTGAAATCTTCCTGCCAGCCTTCGCCTGAAGAGTAGCCGAGCCCTCAATATAACCAAGGAAGTCCTTTAAAACGGGTAGCACAACATACTCATATGAAAAGAGTGCTGCACCGGGGTATCCGGGAACACCAAAGAAGGGCGTATGATTGAGAACTCCGAAAACAAAAGGTTTACCGGGCCTTAAATTAAGACCGTGAATTAGAAGCTCACCCTTTTCCTTCAAGATTTGAGCGGTAAAATCGTACTCACCTGCCGAGGTGCCTCCGCAAACGAAGACCATATGATAATACTTAGAAGCCTCTTCAAAAACCTCTCTTAATTTCTCAGGATCATCAGGCACAATATCGTGGATTTTTACCAATATTCCCAACTTTCTAAGAATATCGGAGAAAATGAGAGAATTGGTTTCATAAACCTTCCCTCTTGAAAATTCACTACCCGGACGTAAAAGCTCATTGCCCGTTGGAATAAAAAGTGCCGCTAAGGGTCTTAAAACTTCAACCTCCTCAATGCCCGATTGGACCGCAAGGGCTACAATTTTTCCATCAATAACGCGCCAGTTTTCAGCAATCAGGTCGAAGGGCAGGACATCTTCGCCGGGGACTCTGACATTCTGATACCTTTGATGAGGAGTTCTCACAACTATTGAGTCTTCTTCTTCCCAGTAATCTTCCCTCCGAACGACACAATCAAAACCTTCGGGAATTAAATTACCTGTGTTAATAGGGACATACTCACCCTTCTTCAAAATGACCGGATTTGAAGGTGATGCGCCTGCGGTAAGCTCCGCCCTTGTTGCGACACCGTCCATTGCGGAGAGGTATTCCCTTGGAACTGGAAACCTCGCCCTGAGGCTCTTTATAAGTATCCTACCGGAGGAATTTGCTACAGGGATGTGCTCAGTACCTATCCTTTCTGGTGTTAAAAGCTTCTTTAACGTTTCAAATATAATTTGTTTTGCCTCTTCCGGCTCTGTCCTTTCTAAAAAATATTTTTTCATATTGGATAAAACTCCACTTTAAAGCCCTTATGAACCCCTTCCAATTCTTCTGGAATCCTTACAAGCCCATCGGATTTTACAAGACTTGAAAGGATTCCGGACTCTGAGAAAAGGGGGTAAAGGTAGTCCCCGTCCCTTTTTACCCTTATCCACTCTTCCCTTCCCGCCTTTGAGGGTATATCCTGTCCTGCGGTCAAATACCCCGCAGGCTTAGGGCAAAAATCTGTTGCACCCTGTAAAAACTTAAGTAAAGGTATCACAAATAGATAAGTGGAAACAAAAGACGAAACAGGATGGCCCGGAAGTCCAATAATTGGCTTCTCCCTTACTCTTGCGAAAATGGTTGGCTTCCCGGGGCTTATATAAACACCATGGAATAGAATTTCTGCACCTTCAAACTCTTCAATAGCGCTTACTCCGAAGTCGCCAGCCCCTTTGGAACTTCCGCCAGAAATCAAAATTAAATCAAATTCTGCCATATTTTCCCTCAATACCTCATAAAGTGTCTTTTTATCGTCCCTTATTATAGGGTGTCTTTTTACCAATTCACAATATTCCCGGATGAGAGAGGTTACGGTAACTGAGTTAGTTTCTCTGATTTTACCATCCTTCGGTTCCTGCCAGGGCTCAACAAGTTCATTACCCGTTGGAATTAAAAGGACTCTCGGTTTACGAATGACCTTCACCTCAAGGATTCCAAAGGTCTGCAAAATTCCAATTTCCTGGGGTCTAAGTCTCTTACCTTTCTCGATTATAACATCACCTGCCCTTACATCGTCACCCACTTTAATCACATTTTCACCCGATGCCACAGGCTTGTAAATCTCTACATATCCTCCAGTTATAGATGCATTTTCAAGCATCACCACGGCATCAGCACCGTCTGGCAGCCAGCCTCCTGTCCATATCTTTACTGCAGCTCCAGGCTCAAGGGTAATATTTGGCTTGCTCGCCATAGGAATTTCACCCAAAACTTTCAGCAAAACCGGATTTTCTGCAGAGGCACCAACCGTATCCTGGGCTTTGACTGCGTAACCATCTACGGTACTTCGGGGAAAATAAGGAACGTTCTCCGGCGCAACGATGTCTTCGGCCACAAAATAGCCTAAAGCATCAAATATGGAAACCTGTTCGGGTCTAAGGGTTTTAAAAAGGGGGAAATATTCCTTGTAAATTTCTTCCCTTCTTGCTAGTTTTAAAAACTCCATAGAAAAATTTTAAAGTTTCAAAAAAAATCTAAAAAATTCCATGAACCTGTGCTCCACAATATTCGCACACTCCACCCTTAGCACGGTTTTCTACAACCCAGAATCCCTCTCTTTTTATCACGGCCCTCTTACAACTTGGGCAATAGGTATCACTGCCCTCATCTCCTGGTATGTTTCCCGTATAAACGTATAGAAGGCCCTCCTCAAGTCCGATCTCCCTGGCCCTCAATACCTTTTTTACCGGAGTGGGTGGGATGTGAGACATCTTGTAGTGGGGATAAAAACGAGACACGTGCCAGGGAACGTATTCCGCCAACTCGCTTTTTATGAACCTCGCTATGTCTCTAAGCTCCTCCTCGGTATCGTTATAACCGGGGATGATGAGGGTGGTAAGTTCGATCCAGATCCCCAGTTTGAAGTAAAGCTTGATGCTCTCCAGCACCTGGTCCAGCCTCGCACCAACGATTTTTGCATAAAAATCTTTTCTGAAACTTTTAAGGTCAATGTTGGCAGCATCAAGGTATGGAGCTATTTCCCTGAGAGGCTCTTCCTCAATGTAGCCGTTGGTGACAAAGTTGTTCTTAATGCCCTTGCTCTTGGCAAGAACTGCTATATCGTAGGCGTATTCGTAAAAGATCGTCGGTTCGGTATAAGTATAGGAAATTGATTCACATCTATACCTCTCAGCAAGGGCAACCACGGTTTCACGTGGAACCGTTTCGCCAAAGATTTCACCTTCCCTCGGTGCCTGAGAAATATCGTAATTCTGGCAGAATTTACACCTGAAATTGCAACCAACGGTGGCTATTGAGAGGGCCCTTGAACCGGGCAAAAAGTGATAAAGGGGTTTCTTTTCAATAGGGTCAACGTGGATGGCAACGGGATAGTCGTAAACGAGGGTATATAGAACACCTTTTTCATTTTTTCTAACCCCACAGATGCCAAACTTTCCTTCATTTATAATGCAGTTATGCCTGCAAAGATGACATTGAACTTTGTTGTTTTCCAACTTTTCATAAAATCGGGCCTCTTTCATCATGGAATTATTATATTCCAATCAGTCAAAAATGTGAAGAGCAGTTGCTTTGAAAATCACGAAAACCTCTTTCCCCGGGACAAGTCGAAGCTCTTCCTTTGAGGCGTCGGTCACATAGGCAGATATCTTGAGGTTACCAGATTCAAGCCTGACCTCATTCACTTTACTTCCACCAATAACCTCCAGCACCTTCGCCTTAAAGTGATTTCTTGCACTGGAATGAGGTGGCTCTGTCTCACTCAAAATGACGTCCTGAGGCCTGAGCATAACGACAAAGTTGTCTTTATCTACTTCTCGAGGCAAGAAGATTTCCGTTCCATTAGCAAAGTACTTACCCTCTTTTCTTTCCACGGGAATGAAATTTGCCTTACCCAGAAAAGTGGCAACGAAATCGTCGGGGGGAGCTTTAATGAGTTCAAAGGGTTTGGAAAGGGCTATAAGCTTTCCCTTTTCCAATACTCCAATTCGGTCAGAGTAGTAAAAGGCCTCTTCGAGGTCATGGGTTACAAGAACTATTGGCAAGAGGAAAAATTCCCTTATTTCCTTAATTAGGTGTCTCAGGTCCTCTTTGTTGTTGGGGTCTAAAAAGTTAAAGGGTTCATCCATCAAAAGTAGAAGGGGTCTTGTGGCAATGGCTCTTATTAGAGAAATCCTCTGCCTCTGCCCCGCAGAAAGCTGGTGGGGGTAGCGTTGAAGAAGGTCTGAAATGTTGAGCCTCTCTGCCAGATTATTTACAAACATTTCACAGGCTTTAGAGCCAAAAAGGAGATTTTCCTTTACGGTAAGGTGGGGGAAAAGGTAAGGGGATTGATAGACTATGGCGATGTTTCTCTCCCATGGTGGCAAGTCAGTTATGTCATTTCCGTAAAGGTAAATCCTCCCAGATTCAAGCTTTACAAACCCCATTATAGCCTCAAGAAAAGTGGTTTTTCCGCTACCGGAAGGTCCGAGTATACTTACCATCTCGTGAGTTTCCATTTCAAACTCAGGAATTTCCAAGAGAAAGCTGCCCTTTCTAACCTTCAAATCCTTTACTTTCAGCATATTTACCCCAGAGGATCCTTAAAAACAAAAATACAAATCCAGTGATTAAAAAAAGCAAAACCGCATAGGGCAAAGTCGCCCTAATCCCCATTGTCTCAAGCCTCTCATATACAAATACCGTAGAAGTCATCGGGAAGTAGGCAACCACCATAACCGCTCCAAACTCAGAAACCGCCCTTCCCCAGGAGAGGATAAGACCCTTAAGGAGATGCCCTTTCGTCATCGGAAGAAGAACCTTGAAAAAGGTGTAAAATCTCCCCCTACCTAAGGAATAGGAGATTTTTTCATACTCTTGTGGCAACTGCCTCAACCCCTCTTTTAGACTACCTATAAAATAAGGGGCGCTTACGAAGGCCATAGCAATAACAATACCGGTTAACGTTCCATAAACCTCAAAACCAAGCAAGTTTAGAATTTTCCCCATAAAGGCACCTCTACCGAAGAAGTTCAAAATGGCAACACCGGCAACCGAGTGTGGAATCGCCACAGGAAGTTCTAAGAGGTTCTCAAGGAGACCCCTCAGTGGAAATTCACTCCGCGAAAGAACGTAAGCAAGGGGGGTACCAAAAAGCAGGATTAGTAGTGTGGAGAGGGTTGCCGACGATAAGGAAACTCCAACCGCCCTTAAAAATTCATCATCTTTAACGGCGGAAAAAAGAGAGGCTGGACTTGTTGAAAAAAGAAGATAAACTCCCGGGATTACAAAAAGAAGTATGCCAATGACCGAAAAAATTCCCACGAAAACATCAAAACCTTTTTTCACGTTTAAATTTTAAGCTAAAACATCCGTATGAAGGTTAAGGCTGGCTCATCTACTAAGAAAACTTTCTCTTTCCACCCTTAAAATTTTATAATTCCCAAAAGGAGGTAAAAGAATGAAAATGATAAATGTTTCAGAAAAGCAAGAAACCCATAGAAAAGCAAGGGCGATTGCAAGACTTATAGTAGAGAAAGAAACTATTAAGCTCATTAAAGAAGGTAGAGTTGAAAAAGGCGATCCCGTTGAGGCTTCCAAACTTGTTGGACTTTCAGGAACAAAGTTTACCGCACAGATTTTACCCTTTTGCCATCCGATAAGAGTAACCTCTGCTAAGTTAGAAACCAAGCTTTACGACGAGGGAGTTATTGAAATCTACTCAGAAGTCGAGTGTATTGACAGAACGGGAGCCGAAATGGAGGCACTGATGGCCTGTGGAATGGCAGCCCTTAACTTCTACGATATGCTCAAAAGGTACGACCGCTGGATAAAGGTTACCGATTTAAGACTTTTAGAAAAGGAAGGTGGTAAATCTGGTCACGTAAAGTTGGATTACGAGTTCAAAGGCAAAGTGATTTACCTTGGAAAATCGGAGAAGAGGGGTTTAAAGGATAAAGTTGAAAGCATAAGACTCATTGAAAATTTCGGAGTTGAGGGCGACGTACATGCGGGTACGGAAAGGCAAGTATCCCTCTTTCCACTGGAAGCCTTAGCAAAAGTGCCTAAGGAAAAGTTTACTTTCCCACTGGACCAACTCACGGAAAACATAACCATCCTCGGCATCCCCGAATACGTCCTTCTTCCCGGTAAACGCCTTCGCATTGGTGAGGCAGAGGTGGAAATTCTGGAAATAGGAAAGGAAGAATTCTTGGAAGAAGGTAAACCCTACGCTGTTTCAAGATGGGGTCGTTTCTGCAGGGTTATAAAAGGCGGGATAGTTAGCCTCTATGACGATGTACTAATAATAGCTTAAAGTTTGTAATATCAATGCAAAAATCTGTATGAATTTTTGTACTTAGGCTACAAGAATTTGGAAAATTTAAAATAGTGTGTTTATAATTACCTTATGATACCACGCTTTTACGATAACTAAGAACAATACCTTTCAAAGGCAAACGTAATGTAATCTATGGTGCAAGGCAAGTAGGTAAAACTACCCTGGTAAAAAATCTTCTGAATAAAACAAGCCTCAGATGGAAATATCTCCCTGGGGAAGATATCAGGGTTCAGGAAATACTGAGCTCAATGGAGCTAAAAAAGTTAAAGGAATTGGTGGAGGGGTACAGCCTAATAGTTGTTGACGAGGCACAATATGTTACAGAAATTGGGCTTACGGCAAAAATGATCGTAGATTACGTACCAGAGGTTAAATTAATCCTAACAGGCTCATCTTCTTTCGAACTCAAGGGACAGTTGGGAGAACCTCTAACAGGAAGGAAGTTTACTATTGAACTTTTTCCCGTTTCCTTATTGGAGTTAAGGAAGAAATACAACCTTTTTGAGCTTTCTGAGAGATTGAACGAGTTTTTAGTTTACGGGATGTATCCAAAGGTTTTAGAGATTCCGAAAGAGGAAAAGATTTACTACCTTAACGAAATCATTGTCTCTTACCTTCTTAAAGACATCCTTACCTTTGAAAAGATCAAAAATAGCAAAACACTATTTAATCTTCTTTATCTATTGGCGTATCAACTGGGTAAGGAGGTTTCCCTCAATGAACTGGCGCAGCAGTTACACATAAATGTTAGCCGGTTGAAAGATACCTGGACCTTTTGGATAAGACATACGTTATATTCCAGTTTAAACCATTTAAGGAAAGTTTGCGTAATGTGATCTCGGAAAAGTCTAAATACTATTTCTACGACGTGGGCATCAAAAATGCATTAATCGCTGATTTAAGGGAAATTGAAAAGAGCGACCCAAAGGAGGTTGGCCTCCTTTTTGAGAACTTCTTCATTTCTGAACACTTAAAGAAGTGCAGATATACGAAACAAGCATCCACTCTCTATTTTTACAAGGATTACGAACAAAGGAAGGTCGATCTCATCGAAAAGGACGTTGAAGGTAATATAAAAGGTTTTGAGATTAAATTTAATCCCACCGAAAAAGTAAAAATCCCAAAGAAGCTTACCCCCAATTTCACCTTCAAGTGGTATACACCGACAACTTCCTCGAACTTGTTGCTACTTAATGCTTTAAAATATTACAACTAACGGTGTAATGGCGATGAAGCTTATGGGTAGATTATTAATTCAATTTGGCATTATTCTCATCCTGCTTGGGTTTATATTGTCCCTCTTAGAAAATTTAAGGTTTCGAATCCCTGGCGACATCATTATAAAAAAACCCAACCTCACCGTTTTCATCCCCATCGGGACCAGCATAATCTTGTCTATCCTTCTTACACTCCTATTAAATCTTTTTATTGGTTTGAAAAAGTGAAAAAGATAGATTCTTATTTCATTAAAAACCTGCTCCTCTCCTTTGCTGGTTCGGTCTTTGCTCTTACCCTTATACTCCTGGTAAACACCGTCTTCCAGCTTATGGACCTCCTTATAAGAAAGGGTGTTCCTTTCCCAACGGTAATGAAACTAATTTTCTATACACTTCCCTTCATTATGAATATGACGGTGCCCATGTCTTTTCTTGTTGCAGGTCTTCTAACCTTTGGTAGGAGTGCCGGAAACAACGAGATATTATGTCTTAGAAGCTCGGGAATAGACCTAAAAGTAGTGCTAAATAAATTGGGGTTTCTCATGGTAATCATAGCTTTTTTAAATCTCCTCTTCAATTTGTTCATCCTGCCTGAAACCAATTACCGCATGAAAAAGACACTATATGAGATAAGGCTTAAAAAACCAGCAATAGAGATAGAGCCAGGATACTTCAACAAAATTGAAAATTATTTGATTTACGCGACTTCAAAGGATGAAAAAACAGGTACATTGAAGGACGTCAAAATACAAGAAATTAAAAGGGATGGAGTTCGTTTTATTTCTGCCAGGGAGGGAAAGATCCGCTCTACCAGCGGGGGGAGCCTGATTTTAGAACTCTTAGATGGAGAGTTCCTTGAGGTTAAAGGGGAAAAGAAGGAACAACTAAGAAGGGCTACCTTTAAAAAGGATGTGCTGGTTTTGAAAGTGGAGGCGGAAAGCTTTTATAGAGATGTGGTTTACAGGTCCGACAGGGAAAAAAATTACCTTACCCTTCTTAAAGAAATCCACAACGCCAAAAAGGAGTTAGAAAACTACCCGAAAGAGGATAAAATCTCGCGGAATTTTGTTAGAAGACGTATAAACACCATTTTGGCCGAAATCAATACGAGATTTGCCCTTCCCTTTGCCTCCATTGTTTTTGTATTTCTCGCTTTCCCTATAGCTCTGAGATTTAAATTTTCCGGCTATGGATCAGCCCTTGGTGTCTCCTTCTTTTTCTTCATCATATACTACATCCTTCTCTTGGCGGGTCAGGAAACTGCCCGTAGAAGCCTTTTCAATCCCTATATAGCCCTCTGGATTCCAAACATACTCTTCGGGATTTTTTCCCTTCTTTTAACAAAAAAGGAACTGGCAAAATGAAACTTTTGTTAATACCGTTTCTACTTTTACAGATACCCTTTGAAATTCCCGAATCACTCATCTATAAGCCACCGGAATCCCTTTTCATCTACAGAGAAGAGATAACTCAACTTAAAACACCCAAAAACTTCAATATCTTTCTCTCAACCAGCACCATTGAAATTAAACTTCCGTGGTCTAACATTAAGAGGACCCTCTTGCCTGCTAATGGGCCTGATGGAAAACTGGTTAAAACCGCCATAGATTTTGAAGTGGAAAAAGGACGCTTTAACCTTATGGTAGGGGTAAGGGGGATGGACCACGGGAAATTTACCAGCATAGAAGACTCCCTCGAAGCCACCTTTATTTATGAACATTTCTTTTTCTCTTATAAACTAAAAAACTGGACTGATTGCTTTAGGGTATTGGGGGAGGAGAAGTTCAAACTATACTCAACCTCTCACGCAGCTTTAGGTTTGAAAATAAAAGATGTTATAGTACCCTACCTCCTCATAGACCATTTTGATAGTAGACAAAAGGTGTATTTTGGAATCACCTGGCTCATGCCTTATGCCTACGCAGGGATGCAGGTTAAGGAGAATACCCTGAACGCCTTTTTTTTGAATTTTGCTTTCAAAGACCTACTATTAGAATTGCGGTTGGACAGGAGTGATTATCTTTACGGCCTATGGACGAATTCGGAGTATGTGCCCTTTGATAGTTTGCTCCTCAACAGAAAACTATCAAAGTTTATATCGTTTAAAACAGCATTCACCCTTAATCCCTTTTATTTTAGCTACGAGAGGCGCCAATTCAATAGAGTTACCGTTCAAAATCCTTCCAGCCTGTTACCTTTGGAAGTTGGAAATCTCACGGAAAATATTTATAACCTTGGTTTTGGTAGTGATAATTTTAACCTATTTTACACCCACTTTCAGAGCCCCTACTCGGTGATTAAAGATACTCTCACCGCTGTTCTCTATTTTAGAGAAAAGTACTATGACTTAGCCTTATACTTTTACTTAAGAAACCACCAAGAAGTGTTTAATATGTTTAATTTCGAGGTTCTTTTTAAAATCTTTAAAAACTTTAACCCCTTTTTAAGGGTTGTAAACCTTTTTGACGTTCAGGGAAATTATTTGCCAAATATGAAAGCGAAAAGGAGGTATGTTGAAGTTGGATGCCAATTCCAGAGAGAAATTTAAGGCAGGTTATGTTGCAGTTGTGGGTAAACCCAATGTGGGGAAATCCACCTTCCTTAACACTATGATCAAATTCAAACTTTCAGCGATTAGTCCAAAACCACAAACCACAAGGCACAAGATCCTTGGAATACTCAATGGTGAGAACTACCAGATTCTTTTCCTCGATACACCTGGAATTATGGAAAAACCGAGGCATGAACTGGACAAGTGGCTTTTGAAAAGGGCCTTTGAAGCCATTGAGGATGCTGACGTAATTGTGATGATGGCCGAACCTGAAAAACCCGATGAGCTGGATATGGAGATTGTAAACAAGATAAAAGAATCCGGAAAACCCGCAATACTACTCATTAACAAGGTTGACACCATAGACAAGAAGTTAGTCCTTCCCGTTATCGATGCCTACGCAAAGACAGAAGCCTTTAAAGAGATCATCCCCGTGAGCGTTCTGGAGAATATAAACCTCGATGTAACCCTTGAAAAGATCGTTGAACTTTTACCCGAATCTCCACCTTTTTATCCCGAAGATGCCATAACCGACAGAAACGAAAGATTCTTGGTCCAGGAAATTATAAGAGAGAAATTGTTTCTCCTTTACGGTGAAGAAATACCTTATTCTGCAGCGGTGGAGATAGAAGAGTTTAGAGAGCAGGACGAAGCGCACGGTGGAAAAGATTACATCCGAGCCGTGATTCACGTTGAAAAGGACAGTCAGAAGAAGATCATAATTGGAAAGAATGGCGATAAAATAAAGAAACTCGGGACAATAAGCAGGAGAGAGATCGAAGCCTTCCTCGGAAGGCCGGTTTATTTAGAACTGTGGGTTAAGGTTAGTGAAAAGTGGAGGCACAAACCAGGATTTATTAAAGAAATAGGCTACTGAAGACTAAAAAAACTTCCCCTTTTTTTGTTGTCCTCCACGTTCAATATTTATGATTTTTTAAATTTCAGCATAAGCTCTCAAAAACTGCAACTTTTACGGATTTAAAAACTTGACTGTACCTCTTTTTGGGGTTATAAGTTAAAATGCCAAACAAAAAGGAGGTTTTTATGCACCTACTATCAATATTATTACTTATCGCCCAGATGGGTGGTACCGATTGTAAATGCGGGAAAATTGACATATCAGGGTACGCTCATATGGTATACGAATACAAGATGAACGGAGCATCCGGTAACTACGGCTTGATGACCCTTCCATACGTGAGGGTAAAGTTTTCAGGGAAACTCACAGATAAACTTTTCTTCAGAGTTGAACCAGATCTCACCTCTGGAAAGATTCGCTACGCTTATGCAGACCTAAAGCACATACCTTATGTTACTCTCAGGATGGGGCTAATGAAAGTACCTTTTGCCTATGAATTCCAGCCTTTCCCCGTAACCAACATCACACCAACCTTAACTGGTGCCACAAAACTCTTCACAGATCCTGGTCTCGGCTCCGACGGTGGAGTTATGGCCATTGCCAAGTTACCATACACTGAATTAAAGGCAGCAATCCTTGAAAACGATACAACGTGGAATAAGGGTTATGTCGCAAACATAACAGTTAAACCCATCGAAATGATAAGCCTCGGTGGAAGCTACTACAAAGGACATATCGGTTCATGGTATACTTTATACGAAGGATACTTCGCCCTAAAACATCCTTTACTCAATCTCGAAGGAAACTACATCGCCCGTGAAAAAGAAGGCGACTTCAAATCCTATGGGTTCTACGTCCAAGCCTACAAAAAATTTGACCTCCCTATGAAAGGCCACTACATTTGTCCAGCAGTGAAATACGGAATGGTCGAGCCCAACGATACCCTCGCCAATGACAAAACTCAGGAACTTTGGATAGGATTCAATGTGGGCTTTAGCAAATATATAAGGCTGATGACCTACTTCAACTTGAATCTCGAAGAGGGAACTTCTGTAGACAACAACAAGCTGGTAATGGACCTCCACTTTAGCTTCTAAGAAGCGCAAAGGTCTAACCCTGAGGGGGCCCCTTTGGGCCCCCTTTTTATTTTCCAGAGAAGTAAAACTATAATAAAGAAGTGAAAAAACTAAACTACTTCTTACTTGACCTTGATGGGACTTTGATACTTGGCAACAGTGTATTAAACGGTGCTATAGAATTTATTAGGGAACTAAATAATCGCAAAAAGAAGTTTCTTATCTTAACTAACAATTCCTCCAAGAGCAGTTCTTCTTATCTCAAATTTCTAAGGAAGTTGGGGTTTCCAATAAGTTCAAAAAACATATTTACCTCGGGAAGGGCAACGGCAATCTTTTTAAAGGAAAAGGGTATAGAAGAGGCTTACATCGTGGGAACAAGAAGTACCATCAAAGAATTCGAATCCATCGGTGTTAAATTCAACGCTGAAAGTGAAAATTTAGTTCTTACCTTTGACACAACGCTGAACTTCAAAAAGCTGGAGAAGGCAACAAAAATCCTAAGAAATAAAAGGGGAGTCTACATCGCCACCCATCCCGATAACATCTGTCCCGTAGAAAATGGCTTTATTCCCGACGTCGGTTCTTTTATAGCACTTCTTAAAGAGGCAACGGGGCGTGTGCCCGACTTTATCCCTGGAAAACCCAGTAAATACTTCTTTACCAAGGCAATGGATTTGATAAATGCACTTCCAGAAGAAACCGCTATCATAGGAGACAGGCTAACAACGGATATTAAAACAGGCAAAGACTTTGGAATTACATCAATGCTTGTTCTCACGGGTGAAACAACGAGAGATGACTTGAAAGCATCGGAAATAAAACCCGATTTCGTTTTTGAAAACCTCACCAATTTATTAAAATTTTTAAGGAGCTATCTATGAGAAAGACTGTCCTCTTCATTGCCTCATCAGGAAGGAATGTTGGTAAAACTTCCATTTCCATAGGGCTTTTCAACTACTTCAAAGAGAGAAATAAAAAAGTAGCTTTCGTCAAACCCGTAGCCCAGCATTACACAGAAATATCAGGCTTCAAAATATCGAGAGACGTAATTTTGCTCAACAAAATATACAATTATCTCGATGAAGGGAGATTACGCTTTGCCAGTCCCTTTGTCATTGAATCTGGATTCACAAAATCTTACATTCTTGGGAAAGCAAAGAGCCCAAAGCAACAAATTTTAAGAGCATTCGAAAAAATTTTAGAAGAGTTTGACGTCGTAATTGTAGAAGGAACCGGACATCCGGGTGTCGGTTCCTGTATTAACCTCTCTAACGCAACTGTTGCAAGGATGCTTAACGCAAGTACTCTTCTCGTACTGGAGGGCGGAATAGGTAACACCATAGACAACTATAACCTTGCAAAGTCGGTCTTTAAGAGCGCCGCCTGGTCTATAGATGCGGTCATCATTAACAAAGTAAGGGAAGATAAATACGTTGAAATAGATAGAACGCTGAAGAAATTTTTCCGAGGAGAGGATCTATATTACTTAGGAACGATTCCTTTTGTGCAGGAACTCTCTATGCCATCCCTAAGACTTATCTGCGATACAATTGAAGGTGATATACTCCAGAGGGAAGACCTTTTAAAGGGAAAGGTAAGCAACCTTTTAATGGCAATAAACGAACCACACATTTTCTTAGAAGAAATTGAAAAGAGCAAAGAGGAGAACCTTATTCTCACAACGGGAGACAGAGAAGACATTTTGATGGCCATTTACGCCATTTACAACCAAATGAAAACAAAAATCAAAGCCCTCATCGTTTCTTCCACACCTCCCCACGAAAGGATTATTAACCTTTACAAAGAACTTCCCTTACCTATTATATTCACCAGAAACAACATATTTAAAACGGCGAGTCTAATTTCGGGTATAACTGTAAAAATAGACCCGTATGAGAGTGAAAAAATCAAAACCCTACAAAACCTCTTTGATGAATTTATTGAAGATAGCCAGCTCAAGCGATTTGTTAACCTAGCTACAAGAGAGGTAGAGAGGCGAAGCATTAAAGAAAGTGTTGGTAAATTCTTCAGGTTCCTCAGGGACATTTTTAGAGGATGATAATTCCCGAAAGACTTGGAAAATATCGGATTATCGAATTTCTCGGGTCTGGCTCCTTTGGCTCCGTCTACTACGCCGAGGATACTCTATTGAAAAAACCCGTAGCAATCAAAGTTCAAACTGCAAGAGCAGAAAAAAGTAAAGAATTAATTGAAGAGGCAAGAACACTATTTGAGTTAAACCACGAGAACATAGTGAGATTTTTCAACATAGAAATCATTGATGACAAGATTGTCCTCGTTATGGAGCCGGTCCGCGGGCAGACCCTCAGGGACGTGATTGAAAGACAAGCACCTTTAAGGGTCGAAGATGCGTTAAATATAATAAAAGATGTTCTTAAAGCGTTAGATTATGCCCACAATAAGGGTTTTGTTCATGGAGACATAAAACCAGAAAATATTCTTATAAGCGAAGAAGGAAAAATCAAGCTGGCCGACTTCGGGCTGGCACGGATACTTGGCAAAGGAGAACTTAAGCCCACTATCGCAGGTACCCCTTTTTATATGGCTCCAGAGGCTTGGAAAGGAGAAATCACAAGTTTTTCAGATATTTATAGCCTTGGATGCATCCTTTTCGAACTTCTGACAAAAAGGCCTCCATTTTATGCGGAAAATATCGAAGAGTTAAGGAATAAAGTGTTCAATGCCCGTATAGAAAAAGTACCCGGAGTTTCTTTCGAAGTCAATGGACTGGTAAAAAAAATGCTCAATAAAATTCCGGCAAAGAGACCTTCGGCAGGACAGATTCTTTCCGAAATCGAAAAACTTATGAAAAGTCCGGAGATTAATTTCTTCACCATTGAAACTAAAAAGAAAGAAACATTCTTTGGAAATCTCACCGAGGAACAAATAGACTTCGTAAAGGACCCAAATGATGTAATTATTTTAAGAGGGGTTGTTGGGAGTGGGAAAACCACTTCCTTGGGTTATAAGGTAGTATATGAAATTAAAGTAAATCAGGAGGATCCTCAAAAATTTCTTTTTCTAACCTTTACGGGAAAGGCTGTAAACCTCTTTAGGGCAATTCTTGAAAAACTACTGGAAGAAGAGATTGCAAAAGAAATAACTGCTGTGACCTTTCATCAATTTGGCCAAATGATACTGAGATACGGAATCGAAAGATTTGGATTTTCCGAGGACTTTCGCGTAATTACTGACAAAGAGGCTGAAGATATTTTGAGATCCTTTGTTGGTAATACAGCGCAGGCAAAAGCCTATCTTAGGGAAATAAAACTGGCAAAGGCAAACCTTTTAACACCAGACAAACTGGAATCTTTGGCAGAATCAGACTGGATGCGAGAAGTAGCTTACTTTTACCAAAAATATCAGGAAGAACTTACAAGAATGAACTGCCTTGACTACGAAGATTTAATTTTCAAAACTGTTGTTCTCTTACAAACACACCCAGATATAAAGAGAGATGTGCAGGAACGCTTTAGATTTATAATCGTTGATGAATTTCAGGATGTTAACAAAGCACTCTATGAATTGATTTTATTATTAAAAGGTCCAAATAACAAACTATGGGTTGCGGGAGACGAAACCCAGTCCATCTATGGTTTCCGCGGTGCATCACCGATATTTTTGAAAAACCTGGAGGCAAAATACTCTGAGGCATCAAAACATTTTCTATCAAAAAATTTCAGAACAGCAAGAAAAATCGTAGAGGCAGGATTAAACCTTTTAAGCCATAGCAGAGAAATCAGGCTCGTACAACCCACTGCCCTTCTTATAGATGAGGAGGGCAATGTTTCAATCTCTTATTTTGAAAACGAAATAAAAGAGGCTCATTACGTTGCTGAAAAGATTAAAGACCTCAAAGAAGAGGGTATCGATTACACAGATATGGCAATAATCTATCGCACTAACGACTATTCCAGAAGCATTGAGGATGCTCTCAAAAAGTACGAGGTACCTTATACCATCCTGGAGGGGGAGAGTTTTTACGATCTGCCCGAAATAAAGGTTGCTCTCGGAATAATAAATCACTGTCTCGGAAATTTTGAGGGTAAAAATATCGAACTTCTTTTAAAATACTTTTTAAAAATCCCAGCAGATATTAGTGCAAAGGCAATAAAAAAATATGAAAGTAGCGGACGTGTGGATGTTTCAATAAAAAAAGAAGAAATTTCAAGAAGGCTAAAAGCACTAAACACCTTACTTTTGAAGCTGAGAAAAGAAGTAGATTTAGAGACATTACCAAAAGAACCTCATGAAATCATTGAGGAAGTTTTAAACTTTGGTCACGCTCAGGGATGGTTTTCTTCAAAATCCGTAGAGATTTTACAGGAATTCTTGACTTCGCTTCACGACATGGGAATTAAAAATCTAAAGGATGTCTTCAACTACGTTTCTTTGATGCGGGAGGTGGGGATGTCCACCACAAGACATTTTGGAGTGCTGTTGCTCACAGCTCACAAGGCAAAAGGCCTTGAGTTCAACACGGTCTTTTTGGTTGGCCTTGTAGAAGGACTTTTCCCACTTGGGAAGAGAATTTTGAGAAGGGAACATTTGGAAGAGGAAAGAAGACTTTTGTACGTAGCGTTGACAAGGGCTCAAAAGAATCTTTTTCTGACCTATCCTTTATACTACAGAAATGAAAAAAAGGAGCCTTCAAGGTTCATTCTTGAACTAATGAAAAGGAGATGAGATGATACCACTTAAAGACCTTAACCCTTCTAAGAGATTTCCAATACTGAACCTGATTTTGATTTTTGTTAACACGTTAGTTTTCTTTTACGAACTTTCACTGGGAAGTAGGATTGTTCAATTTTTCTATGAGTTTGGTTTTGTACCTTACAAATTCTCTCTATATATAAGTGGCAGGAGCGTTTCCCCTTACATTATACCGATTTTCACATCAATGTTTCTTCATGGTGGATGGGCCCACATTATCGGAAATATGCTCTACCTTTACGTATTTGGAGATAACGTTGAGGATACCCTCGGAAAAATGGGATATCTCCTCCTATATTTCCTATCAGGGATTGTCGCAGTATTCGCTCAGTACGTTATCTCACCCCTTTCAAAAATTCCAATGATCGGTGCATCAGGGGCTATCTCAGGAGTTCTTGGGGCCTATTTAGTGTTCTTCCCACGGGCAAGGATTATCTCTTTGGTGCCTGATCCCTTTACCTTTGGCCTCTTCTTTAGAATAGCACCTATCAGCGCCTTTTACTATCTTTTTATATGGTTCTTGCTTCAGTTAATGCAGGGTGTGGCAACGCTTCCTTTCGCCGGAAAAATCGGAGGAACCGCCTTCTGGGCCCACATTGGAGGCTTTGTCTTTGGCGTAATTTATGCCATTATATATCGCTCATTCAAGACTTACAGGCATAAGTAGATATAGTAGTTTGAATTCCGATTGATCCGCAGGGCTGATTTTGCATGCCATCTTTGGTCCATAGAAATTGAAGACCACCTCGTCACCAGGGATATGCCTGACTATCTCATGCAGATATTTAGCATTGAAACCGATCCTGAGCTCTTCTCCTTGATAATCCCCCATAATATACTCTTTTGCCTTTCCGCTCTCGGACAGGCCACTAAGATATGAACCTGCACTGGAAAGTGTCCACTCTACAACAGGGCTGCCTGAAGATACTACCTCCTGGATTCTCTTTAGACTACCTTCCATCTCCTTAACAGAGGTTCTAAAAACAAATCCTTCTTCCTTAGGTATAACATCCCTATAGGGTGCATAAGGGCCCTCTATCAACCTCGTGACAAGTTTAGAACTTTTGAAAGTGAATGAAAAGAGGCCTTTATCTTGTGAAAGTATTACTTCGTCCTCATCTGTACTTTCAATAAAATCAAACACGTCTTTGCTCAAAATTGCTTCAATCTTACTGTCAGCCGGGCCAATTTTTTTAATATACAATCCAAGTTTATGTGCATCTGAAGCCACAACCCTCATCTCGTCAAGGTCTACTTCAATCAATATACCGTTCAAAAATGGTCTTGGATCATTTTTGGCTGCGCAAAATCCCACCAAAGAGTACCCATTAAGCAGTGCATCGGTGCTCACAGTAACACTCTTTTGCTCGCTAAATTCCTTCATCCTTGGAAATTCCTCGGGGGGCAAGCTGGGAAAGGTGTATTCGCTCTTACCCCACTTAATTGAAGATACCCTATCTACATAGGCAATTTTAACTACAGGAACATCTAAGGTAGATAATATTCTCAGTATAGACTTGCCAGGAACAGTAAAGGCGACGTTTTCCACACTTTCCACAGGAATATAACCCCTTATGGAAAAGTCCATATTTGACGCATAAAGAAAGAGCTTGCTATCCTTAATTTCAAACAAAATGTTACTTAATATTGGTAGGGTTGCACTTGATGGTATCGCCGTTGAAACTTGCTGAATTAACTTGCGCAGACTCTCTTTATCCACAGTAATCTCCATAACTACCTCCTATTTTTTTAAATCTCTATTTAAACAAAGTAATATTGATAGCCACCCTGCTGGGCTGTGTAAAATTATAAAACTTGCTGCTCTAACAAAAAAGACGGCTGTGGAGAAAGGTGTGGATAACATGTTAAATCAGTTTGAGTTTCCTGTTTATTTCACTTAGTAGGACCTCAATTTGTGGGTCGTCTTTCATCTGTTCTATTTTTTGAATGCTGTGGAGAACGGTAGTATGGTCTTTCCCCCCGAAATAGCTACCAATGGCGCTCAGAGACAGGCCAATGACATTTCTTGCTATGTACATTGCAATCTGCCTTGCAAGGACAACTTCTTTTTTCCTCGATTTAGATTTCAGGTCGTAGGGTGTTAACTTGAATTCCTGGGCAACTACTCGGAGTACCTCCTGCATCGTTACATTTGGTGTTGGTTTTATGAAATTTGCAAGTAGTTCCTTCGCCTTATCCAGTGATACGAGGCTTTTGGTCAAAGACATGTAAGCTTTTAATATTTTTATCGCGCCCTCTATGGACCGCACGTTGTCTCTTACATTTTCGGCAATAAAGATAATAACTTCTTCCGGAAGAAGGGTTTTTTCCTCTTCCAGTTTTTTCTTAGTGATAGCTAACCTCGTTTCAAAATCGGGTTTTCCTATTTCTGTAACCAAACCCCATTGAAAGCGAGACACGAGTCTCTCCTCCAGTGCGTAGATTTGCTGCGGAGATCTATCGGATGTCATTACTATTTGTTTTTGTTTTTCAAATAGATAATTGAAGGTGTGGAACAATTCTTCCTGCAAAATGTTTTTATCTTGGAGAAATTGTATGTCATCGATGAGGAGGATATCTACGTTTCTATATTTCTCACGAAATTCCTTCATCCTTTTCCTCTGTAGAGAATCGATAAGGTCGTTCATCAGGTCTTCGCACCTTATCAACGCAGCCCGGACCTTTGATCCTTTCGAGTATATGTAATTCCCTATGGCATTGAGAAGGTGTGTTTTTCCCAGACCAACCCCACCGTATATGAAGAGGGGGTTATATTCCTGTCCTGGATTCTGCGCAACCCTGGTAGCGGCATGGTAAGCCATCTCATTGGACTTCCCAACAATGAAGCTGTCAAAAGTGAAACGCGGGTTAAGTGGGTAGCGAGGTGAAAAGATATCCCTTCTGGAAGGAGAAACCTTCTCTTCAGCATCCTCTATCTCTCGAGCTTTTGGCGTGAAAATTATAGTAAAATTTTTTCCAAGCTCCCTCAGAATGTCATTGATAACCTTGCGGTAGTTGGACTCTATCCATTCAATCCAGAAACTGTTTGGTGCTTCTACAATAAGCCTGTCTCCTGTAAACCCGACACCAGTGGTTTTCACAAACCAGGTATTAAAGGAGCTTTCGGGTAGTCGGGTTTTAAGTATTTCAAGAATATCGGACCACAATTCTTTTGCCCTGCCCTCGTTCTCCCTCACCGAAATATTCTCCATATGCCACTCCTTTTCACAAATATTCTAAATTTAAATAATTGTGATATAGCAACTTACAAAGTTTTCCACAACCGCTGTGTGGATTTTGTGTAGATAACTTTGCAAGTTGTTGAAACATTTGTGGTTATGTAAGTCCTTACTTTTCAATGAGTTATAAGTAAATATGCCTTTCATCCTGCAGTGAATATAAGGGGTTGTTTTCAAATGGTCAAGTCACTTCATTTTTCTCGTTTTTTGAAGAATTTTTCCATTGTTTGTATTTCTCAAGGTCATCTTTCACCGAGGCCACAACGAAACCAAGAACTGCAAGATCGTCGAGTATTCCAAGGGGAAGGGAAAAATCTGGGATGAGGTCCAATGGGTTAAGGAGGTATAGGAGTGCAAACACAGTTAAAGCTATAGTTCTCCACGGTACAACTTTGTACTCGTCTTTCCAGTAATCTTTGATGAGAGATAATAATAGGCTCAGGTCTTCTGCGAGTTCTTTCTGAATCTTTCCTTCCAGTTCTTTAAATCGGTTTTTAATGGATTCCTCGTTCTTTACAACCTTTTCTATGTCTTCTTTTCTTACCTTTTCGCTTCCTTCTTTTATAAAGTTTTCAACCATACTAATCCCCCTTCGCCTTTAACTTTATGCGAATATACGCGATTAGGATAACGTAAAGAAGAGAAAAAACCAAAAAGGAAGCGGCAGAACCACTGTTAAAACTACCACCTGGTAAACGGCTTAAGTATTCTGAGGTATCAAGCATAAAGCGTGATAAAAACAATGCGCAATTTCTAAATGGCGTCCAAATAGGCAGTTGGATTATGTGAAAAAGGAGGGTAAAGAAGGATTCAAAAATTAATAGAAAGGTTACGGGAATGAAGAGAACATTGGAAATAAAAGAGACTAAGGAAACTCTTTTAAAGAAAATAAACTGGAAGGGCAAGGTAAAAAGAAGAGGCACAAGGACTGAAATAAAATAACCCTCGATCTTTCCCATCCATTTCTCCCTTTCAACTTTGATTGGAAAAATTTCTGAAAGAAAAAGATAACCAAAAATTGCAAAGTAGGACATCAGAAAAGATGGGTCCCTAAGCCATGGAGGTTTAAAAAAAATGGAGAGGGAAAAGGTAATACCCCAGATGTTTAGCGCCCTTACCTTTCTACCAAATATGTAGCTGAGATTGAGAAAAAACAGAAACCAGAAGGCCCTGAGGCAGGGAGCTAAGGGACCAAGGGAAAAAGTGTACAGTCCTACAAGAACAGAGGCTAAGAGCTTAGATATTACGTCCATACGGAAGATGAACATAAAGGTAGTGTTAAATAAAATAAAAAGAAAACCAATGTGGAGCCCGGAAATAGCCAGCAGATGTGCAATACCCGCCTTTCTGAACTTCTCTACGGTTTCTCTGCTTAGGCCTTTTCTGTCTCCTGTTAAGAGTGCTTTAATAAGGATTCCCTCCTCGTATAAACCAAAAGTCTGCAACAGTTGAAGATTCAAGCAATTGTGAATGTTATCAAAAAGGTTTCTGCTTTCTTTTACAGTCTCAACCCAGTTAGGAATGAGCATGTTTAGGTCTTTTTTGTAGGTTCCTTTTAATTTCAGAAGTGTCCCTTGTTTGAATCCCGGCATAGTGGTCCTTAGCTCAATTTGAGTACCATCCAGTTTTAGTATTGCTTCGTTGTATATCCTGAAATCGGAGCTTATCTTGGTGTTGTCCAGTTCTCCCAGTAACTTGCGGGTTTTATCATAGGGCAATCCCCTTAAAAATCCGATTGTGGAAAAAAGGGCAAGGATTAAAAAATCTGGATTCCTTAAAAATATTGAAAGTAGTGAAAAAAAGAGCAAAAGAGCAATGAGGAAAGCAGGATAAGGAGAAAATAACATCCCCAGCCCCATGGCCGCAGCAATATAAAGCCATGGGGCTGAGAAGGGTTTTGCCTTAATCAACCTTAATTATTTTATAAGTGTCCGAGAAGTTGTCCCTGTTGGGTTCCACTCTTAGTATGTATACCCCTGCGGGCATTGATCTCAGGTCAATAACTACTTCCCGCTGTGATGGTTTTATCTCCTTTGTGTAAAGGACCCTTCCTACAGGGTCGAATAGAACAGCCTTCCCGCCTTCGTGGAAGTTTTTGACTTCTAACTTTAATGTCCCCTTTATTATTGGATTCTTCAAAATAACAGTAGGTTTTAAAATTTCATTTACTAAAGTGGGAACTGGACTATCGGTGGTGAATTTTATGAATTGGCCAGAGGCAATGGGTGCAATGGAAGGATCATATTCCTGATTGAAATAACACTGAAGGCCAGTGGTATGATTGGGAGATTCAATTCCAATGGTAGCATTTGTGTTTTGAGGTACGTTCTGATAAAGGAAAATTATCTCACCATCTCCGGTCTGTGTCTGGTAATAAACAGGATCTCTTAGTATCGCTTCGAAGGTTGCAGATTGTGCCTGCCCCCATATTTTGACATTTTTCCACATTATTATAAATTCATGGGTGTTGGGATCGAAGTAGTAATAAATATCGCCGCTTGTTGACGGGTCAAGGTCAGTAAAGAAGGGCGCAATGAGGGCTGAGGGGTTATTGGGGTCTGGTATAGGTCTATTCTGGAAGGTGTTGCTTGTAGTTGATCCCATTGCTATCCATCCATTGGTACAAACTGATATGGTGTTGTACATCGTTCCGTAGTACTTGAAATTGAACGGTAGGTTAAGTTGAGTTGTAGCATCATCGGAATTGGAGATCTGTGAGATGACCGTTCCGACAGACGAAATATCTCTGAAGGTTAAGGGTTCAAATTCAGAATATGAACTGTCCATTATATCGTAGGCGTAATATCCATAGGCGTCCGGTCCAAGATAAACGGAAACGGTCCTTTCGTTTATTTTTAAAGTTAAGTCGTAAGAGAAATTTTGCCCGTCTGCCCTTAATAAAATGGTGACGGTGAACGTGTAGTCGTAAGGCAGGTTTGTCGTGGTGTTAAATGTAAAGTAGGTTGGAATTGTGGTGTTAGGACCAATGTTCGTTAGGACGATACTATCCTCTGAAAAGGTTACATATGGGTCATTAAGCTGGGGTTTAATCGTTAAAGAGTTTATGGTGTTAGGGGAATTATTTTTGAGAGTTAGATTGAGTTTGCCCATTTCACCGGCGTTTACGATGCCATCTCCATTCCCGTAATATTCTGAAACACTATAGGAAATAAGAGAAACGTCGGGTAAGACCTTAACAACTATGGCATCGAGGTCATACCCACATTTTCTAACAGTGTTACTACCATCTCCGTCGTCTACTATCTTAATATACCTTAAGGTGTTCCCGCCCGCATAGATTGCTACGTTTCCATAATGTACATTTCCCAGCTGTGTCCATGGACCGTAAGGAGTTTCGGAGTAAAAAAGCTTAAACCCCTCATTGGGCGTCCCGTCGTTTCCCTCATAAACGTATATAGTTTCTGCTTTAACACTTCTGCCGAGGTCAAAAACTCCGTATCCACCAACACCCAAACTGTAGTATTTTCCATCTTGCTCTCCTAAGGCATAGTGGGTCATAAAGGTATCGGAAATAATTACCGAGTTAGCGGCGTTTATGTAAATAACTTCCGGTTTAAAAAGGGAAATTTTACCATCGTTTCTTGGTGTAAGGTATACGTTGACCCAAGTTAGGGTATCCTGCTCCACAGTGATTTCTGAAACAGTTTTCGGTGTGTATCCTGGAGCTTCTACTTTAATGGAGTAAGTTCCTGGCAAAAGGGGTCTTATAAAGTCTCCAGTACACTGGTCAGTCCAGATGGGCCAGTCAACGGGGTAAATCGTTATTCTTGCCTCTTTTATCGTATCACCTCTCAGGGAATCGATAACAACTCCACCAATTCCCTGCCCCATTTTGCGCACAAAAAGGTTCATTGCAGGTTTGTTGGTGTTGAAAATGGGATCTATCTGGCTGGGATCAGGGATAAATTCATTGGAAAGCTCAATGGTCCAGTCAATATCACCATTGATTCCATAAGAATAATCGTTAAGGTCTCCGAGAGTCTGGTACCAATCGTATCCCTCGGTGATCGGGTATCCCGTTATGTTTCCGTATTGTTGGGAATAGTATTCAACCATTTGGTTATAACGGTCGTCGGCACACCTTACAGGGGTGTAGTTCCAGATATAGTTAACATAAATGGCACCGGAATGGAAAGATAAACTGAGGTTGAAATTCCTTTTCTTTGAGAATTCGTGCATAGCTCTCGACTCGGGCTGATCGTATGGGGCGCTTCCACTGGCATTTTTTATGTAGCCGAAGTTTCTGTTTAGGTCAATTCCGTTGGCATTGTACCTTGATTGATTAACGTGGCCGTCTGGATTCAAAATGGGTATTATGTATATTTCACGATTATTAACGAGGTTTCTTATTGTGTTGTCAGAGGAGTAATTTTCCAGCAGGTATTTCGCATAGAGAAAGGAAACCTCAGCACCAATCCATTCATTCCCATGAATTGCCCCCACAATTCTTGTCTTTGGTTCTATTTCATTAAGTTGTGGATTGTCGGAAATTTTAAGGCAAAGGATAGGACGTCCTTGAACGCTCAATCCAATGGTATCAAGTTTCGCTATGGTGGAATAAGTATTGGCGAGATTTATGAGCTCTGTTCTCATCTGGTCGTAAGTGTGATAATTTGATTTTTCAGTGTAGTACAATTTCTTTTTCAGAGTCAAATCTTCAATGACCGTGTAAGGGTAACCTAAGGAGGTTAATTCGTCCAGTTCTTCGTCCTCAATGAGAATTGCCACACCCTTTTCCGTTGGCCTCACAAACTCGGCGGTTTTGAAGTATTTTTCCAGCTCTCTCCACTCATCCTTGGATATAGGGAGCTCAACTACTTTTTCGGCGTGGATTAAAGCTGGAAGAGCAAGCATTGTGGCTGTAATAAGAAGGGTTTTTATTGTTTTACTCATTTTGTGAACTCCTTTTGTAAAATTATAAATCCAGAGGGATGTTAAATTAAATAGTTGGTTATGCGAAAATTTTTTCCGAAGCGGATACCTCTTGAATAAAATGTAGGTTGATTTTATCATTTTAACGTTATGAAAGAAGTTGAGGTGAGTTATAGTATTTCTATTTTAAATAAGTTTCTGGAGCAGTCGCTCCCTGCCATCCCATTGGAAGTTGCTCTGGATCAAGGCTTTCTTGAAAAAGTAAAAGGGAAACTCAATTATCTCCTCATTCCGTTCGGCCTTGCTAATTCAATCATAAACTTTTCTTTTTGCGAAGAAAATCGCAAAGAGCCGGTAACTTCCCTTTCTTTTGGGGATGGAATGGTGAATATTGTAATACCGATTGCAAACTCCAATAGGTATTTGAGAGTTGAATTTGAGTGTGACCTCTCAGACCTTAATACTCTTTCTCTCCTTTCCATTTCTCTTACGTTGGCTTTAAGGGAACTACAGAAGGAGGCAAAAAAATTTAAGGAAGGCGGGATTGTAGGAATACCTGAAGACATCGTTATGAAAATTAAAAAAGCGGCGTTGTCAAATCTGCCTTGCCTTATTCTTGGAGAGACCGGTGTGGGTAAAGAGGTGGTAGCGGAACTCATTCACAAGTGGTCGGGCCGAAGGGGTCCCTTTGTGGTGGTTAACTGTGGCGCAATACCCCATGGACTTTTTGAAAATGAGCTTTTTGGGCATGAGCCTAACTCCTTTACGGGTTCATCAAAAACGGGTTTAAAAGGTAAGATAGAAATTGCCGACGGAGGTACTCTTTTTCTCGACGAAATTGGTGAAATTTCCCTTTACTCCCAGGCTAAACTTTTAAGGGTTATAGAGAGGGGTGAGTTTTGGAAGCTTGGCGCTGTAAGACCCACAAAGGTTGATGTCAGGTTTATTGCCGCAACCAACAGACCCCTTAGAGAATTTGTTAATGGGGGTAGGTTTAGAAAGGACCTTTACTTCAGACTGAAAGGTATGGAGATTGTAATTCCGCCTTTAAGGGAGAGAAAGGAATTAATAGAAGCCCTCGTAAACAATTTTCTCGGGGAGTTTTCTGGTGGTAGGGTCTATTTTACTAACGAGGCGATGCAAATTTTAAAAGAATACCACTGGCCAGGGAATGTTAGGGAACTCAAATATTTTGTCCAACACGTGGTGGATGAAATTAAAGAAGGGCCTGTCTCTGCAACCAAAGTCAGGTCCATTTTGGGAATGGAAAGGTCCGTATGTCCTTATGAAGAGGCTAAGAGGCAATTCGACAGAAATTACATTTTGAATGCACTGGAATTGAACGAATGGAACGTAACAAAAACAGCGCAACAGTTGGGTATGTCAAGACGCTGGCTTCAGATGAAAATGAACGAGCTTGGCCTCAAGGGCCCGGGAAAATTTTCAGAATCATAGGTGTCAAAAATCTTAACAATTGGTTTTCCTTGATATAACTTAATTTACTGCCATTACCATTTTGAACTGTTAAGTTTTTTGACACCCCCTCTCTCATTTAAATTTGAAAATTCCCATTATATCAATGTTTTTAAACATTCGATTTTCTGGCACAAAATTCGCTGTATAATTCACAAAAGGAGGCCAAAATGTTAAAAAGACTTGCAGTGGTGCTTGGTATCTTGATAGCAACGGGCCTTATGGCCCAAACCACTATAATTTCTGATAATATGACCAACTTCCCGACAGGTTGGACAACCTACTCTTCGAGTTCAAGTCATAAGTGGACAAAAGTCTCTTCTCTTTACAATTCTGCTTCTTATTCGGTAAAGAATACGAGTTATGCTACATATGGAAATAATGTAGACGAATATTTCTATCGCTCCATCAATCTTTCGGGTTATACTTCAGCAACACTGACTTTTTACTATTGGATGGATACTGAAGCCAACTACGATTTCTTCGAGGTTTGGTATTATACTGGCTCGTGGAACCGGGCGTGGTATAAAAGCGGGAGATACAGATATTGGCAGCAAGCAAGTGTCAGTATTCCAACCAATGCAACCTATATTCTTTTCAGATTCCGCTCGGATGGAAGTGTAACCGACACAGGTGTCTACGTCGACGATATAGTCTTAACTGCAACCTCTAATGGTGGTGGTGGAGGAGGAGATACACCTACTACCAAGGAATGGACTATTATGGTTTACCTGAATGCTGACAATGACCTTGAAACTTACGGGATCAGGGATATAAACGAAATGGAATATGGTGGTGGATCAAATCAGTACAGAAATGTTGTTGTGCAGATTGACAGAATCTCTGGATATGACACCTCCAATGGCAACTGGACAACCTGTAGGAGATACTACATTACCAGTGATCCTAATAACTCTTCTACAATTGTATCTACACTAATTCAAGATTTAGGCGAAGTAAATATGGGTGATCCAAATACCCTTGTTAATTTTGCCAAGTGGGCTATTCAGAATTACCCAGCTAAAAAGTATTTCCTTATTCTTTGGGACCACGGCGATGGTTGGTATAAAAGCGAAGAGGATTCACCATTGTTTAAGGGCGTAAGTGTCGATCAGTCTTCTTCCAATGCCCAGATTAATGTTTACAATGGAGAGCTTGCGAATGCATTATCGGCGATTAAGAGCTATCTTGGAAGGAACATCGACATTGTTGGTTTTGACGCTTGCCTTATGGGTATGATCGAAGTGATGGATGTTGTTAGAAATTATGCCAATTACTTCGTTGGTTCAGAAGAAACAGAAGCGGCTGATGGATGGTACTATACAGGATTCCTGAGCACAATGAATAGTAATCCAACTATTTCACCTGCAGATTTGGCGAAAGCCGTGGTAAATTCTGCCGTTGGTCTTTCTACTCTTGCCTCTGTTGACCTTTCTAAGATTGGAACTCTGATTTCCAATCTTAATACTTTTGCTCAGGAACTAATTAACGCGAGAAATGCAGGTTATGGGAGCACCATATCTAATGCGAGAAACAACGCCAAGGCCTTCTATATTTCAGATCATAGAGACCTTTATATGTTTGCTAACAATATATACAATTCCACCAGCCTTCCAAGTTCCTTAAGAAATGCAGCTTACAATGTGATGAGTGCCATTACCAATGCAGTGATGAATTATAAGAACTCTTCTTCCTACTCTTCCTGCCGCGGTGTTGCAATTTACTATCCTGCATCCTCCTCCAGCTACAATAGCAATTACAACTATCTTCCAATCGCATCTTCTACCAAGTGGGATGACTTCATTAAAGGTGCTACTTCCGTTTCACCCGAACCTGACAACGACAATATGGTTGCTGAAGAAAGGGTGGATGGTATTACCTTCTTTGAAGTTGTTTCCAATGTCGTTTCTGGTCCTGTTTACTTTAAATACGCTCTATCTAAACCTACAAGGGTTTCTCTGAAAGTGTTTAACTCTCTTGGCCAGCTTGTTGATGTTTTAGTCTCTGATTATCAGGAGCCCGGTGAGTACAAGGTGAAAGTTGATTCGAGGCTCGAAAGAGGTGGTGTCTACTACTACCAGTTCTCTACCGACACTGAAACAAGGTCTGGAAAGTTCATAGTTACAAAGTAATGAGTGAGAAAATGACAAATCTAAGGGCCCCCCTATGGGGGCCCTTTTTTTTAAAACCACGGGGAGGGATTATGAAGTTTGTAAAAATAATAACTCCGTTTTTTATCGGTTTACTTTTAGTCTTTTCCTCCTGTCAAAAAGTAGAGGTTGAAGAACCTGTAGCTAATGTGACCTCAACTTATAACGTTTACGATACTGGTGAGGTGGTTGTAAAAATGCCTGTTGCGGTTAAAGAGGGAGAGGTTAGTGTTGAAAAATTTGAAAAAGACATAATCAATACAAAAGTTATAAATGGGGAACAGGCATCGCCAGCTTATACCGTAATTATCCCTGTTTATGCCTACGAACAAATTAAGAAAGGGGATGACATCGAAATAGGATTAAAGGTTAAGGATTTTGCTGATGGCTACGACTTTTTCTATGTGGTTTTTAACGGGAATTTTGAGTTCCCTTGGATCGCAAAGGCTATAAAGAACGAGAAAGAGGATATTGTTTACTTCAAAATAAGCGGGATGCTTCTGAAAGAGTACCTGAAAAACCAAAAATTCGATAAGCTCGTAATAAGTTTCAACCTTCTTAGAAATCCTGATTATCGGAAAAAAGCTTTTGAGAGCAGGTTTTATCTCTTAAAATACAAGAATGGTGTTTTTACCATGACGCAGAATATTACTCCTCCTCCATCTGGCCAGAAGCCTGTAATTATAATTCATGGTTGGCAACTTCCTTCTTGGAGTGAGGACTATGAATCCTATGTTAAAGGCGTTTCACAAGAAATTGTTAAGTATCTTACCTCAATGGGATTAGAAGGCAAATACGAGTTTTACGGCTTTGCCTACGATCCTGATTATGATATTTATTATTATTCTGCTCCTGCCCTTGCTCAGTATATTTCCAGATACTTTGGCTCGACTGATTCAATAATCTTGGTTGGTCATTCAATGGGCGGAATAGTTGCAAGAGTTTACAATAAGTATTACAGGAACAAACCTGTGAAAAGCATAATTACACTCGGCGCCCCCCATCACGGTACACCTTTTGCCAATTTGATCTTTGGTGGTTATGTGGTGCCTTTCATTGTTCCGATAAATCACTGGCTAAAATGGGACAATCTCTATTGGACTTGGGCTATGTACATACATTTTTACCTCTTTAATGGCAACCCTTACCTTGATGCTCTGAATTACAATTATCCGAACTGGTCAAGACTCTATGCTTTTTCAGGCTACTCTATTTCTTCGTCGCATCCTTTCTATTATGTTACCGGTGATGGTCTTTTGAGATTTATGGGATTTGGTGACAATGACGGTCTCATTCCTCTTTCTTCTGCAAGGGCGGATAATTACTCTCCTGTAAAATTGTACTTCTACGACACTGACCATTCTGAATTGACCTACAAGTCCACAGTTCTCAATGCAATCTATAACGTTTTAAAATAGTCAATCTGGGTGGCGCAAATCAAAGGGGCGGGTAATCCCGCCCCTTTTTATTTACGGGAACTTTTAAGTTAGCTATTTAAAGATCTGAAAGTGTTGATAGCTGTTTTGTTTTTTTTGTATCTTTTGGAAACACACTATTTGAAGTTTGACATTTCAACCTTAGCATAATATAATATAAGAGCTTTCAAACGTTCTTTGACAATAGGGCAAGAAGGTTGGGTGGATAGTGAGCAAGTGATCAAATCTTCCTATGGAGGGTTTGATCCTGGCTCAGGGCTAACGCTGGCGGCGTGTCTTAGCCATGCAAGTCGAGCGGGCCTGTGGGGTTTACCTGCAGGTCAGCGGCGGACGGCGGAGTAACACGTAGCTAACCTACCCCCTGGACGGGGATAACCACCCGAAAGGGTGGCTAATACCCGATGGAGTCCCTATCTGAGATGGTAGGGATGAAAGGTGGGCCTCTGCGTGAGCAAGCTCATGCCAGGGGAGGGGGCTGCGGCCTATCAGGTAGTTGGTGGGGTAATGGCCCACCAAGCCTATGACGGGTAGCCGGCCTGAGAGGGTGACCGGCCCGAGGGGCACTGAGACACGGGCCCCACTCCTACGGGAGGCAGCAGGCTAGAAAATTGGGCAATGGGGGAAACCCTGACCCAGTGACGCCGCGTGCAGGAAGAAGCCCTTCGGGGTGTAAACTGCTGTCGTGCGGGACGAAGGGCCCATAGGTGAAGAATCTATGGGCTTGACGGTACCGCAGGAGGAAGCCCAGGCTAACCTCGTGCCAGCAGCCGCGGTAATACGGGGTGGGCGAGCGTTGCCCGGAATTACTGGGTTTAAAGGGGGTGTAGGCGGTCCGGAGAGTCAGGTGTGTAATCCAACCGCTCAACGGTTGGGCTGCACCTGATACTTCCGGGCTAGAGGGCGGTAGAGGAGAGCGGAACTCCCGGTGTAGCGGTGAAATGCGTAGATATCGGGAGGAACGCCGGTGGCGAAGGCGGCTCTCTGGGCCGTTCCTGACGCTGAGGCCCGAAAGCTGGGGGAGCGAAAGGGATTAGATACCCCTGTAGTCCCAGCCGTAAACGATGGGCACTAGGTGTTCCCCCGGAAGGGGGAGTGCCGACGGGAAACCATTAAGTGCCCCACCTGGGGAGTACGCCCGCAAGGGTGAAACTCAAAGGAATTGACGGGGGCCCGCACAAGCGGTGGAGCGCGTGGTTTAATTCGACGCTAAGCGAAGAACCTTACCTGGGCTTGACATGCTGGTGGTACCCTGGTGGAAACACTGGGGGACTCCCCGTTGAGGGGAGAGCCAGCACAGGTGCTGCACGGCTGTCGTCAGCTCGTGCCGTGAGGTGTTGGGTTAAGTCCCGCAACGAGCGCAACCCCTGCCCTTAGTTGCCACAGCACCCACGAGGTGGCTGGGCACTCTAAGGGGACTGCCGCCGATGAGGCGGAGGAAGGTGGGGATGACGTCAAGTCCGTGTGGCCTTTATGTCCAGGGCTACACACGCGCTACAATGGGTGGTACAATGGGCTTTGCGACCCCGCGAGGGGAAGCGAATCCCTTAAAACCACCCCCAGTTCGGATTGGGGTCTGCAACCCGACCCCATGAAGACGGAATCGCTAGTAATCGCCTATCAGCATGGGGCGGTGAATACGTTCCCGGGCCTTGTACACACCGCCCGTCACGCCATGGGAGCCGGGGGCACCTGAAGTCGCTGGCCCAACCCCGCAAGGGGAGGGAGGCGCCTAGGGTGAAACCGGTGACTGGGGCGAAGTCGTAACAAGGTAGCCGTACGGGAACGTGCGGCTGGATCACCTCCTTTAAAGAGTTAAACCCCACCCAACCTTCTTGTTTTTCTTATTTTCTATATACAAGGAGGAGACAATGAAAAAACTATTAGGAACTGTGTTATTGTTGTTTGTATTATCACAAGCACATGCTGGCACGTGGATTGGTTTTGGCAATTATATTCCAAGTCCGGATACAACGTATGGGATTTTAAGCGCTTTAACGCCTCGAGTTGTCGCAATCAGAATGGGTACGAACTTTAAAATAGAACCTTCCATTATGATTTCTTACTCCCGACTGTCCAGCAATGGTTATGCCAATATTGGTGCAGTAGATACTTTTGATATTGATCAAACTATGTTGACCTTTATGGTCAAAGGTATAGTTCCCTTTGTGGATCTTCAGAAATTATCTTTTTATGGATTTGGTGGGTTTGGCTTTGGTTACGGTACTGAGAAAACAACTTATAAGGAGACTTTCGGGGGAATAACAGAGGGTGATTATGACAAAGAAAGTGTTTTCGAATTCTTAGTGCCCTTTGGTATGGGTATACAGGTAAATCTGTCGAATAATGTATCTTTAGCTCTTGATTTCGAGTCTGGACTTTCTTTTAGCAGAATTTCTGCAGAGGAGAAAAGAGGAAATACAACCACCGATTTAGGAAGCGCAAGTTTACTTAATATTGCCTTACAGAACCAGGTTCTGAGATTTATTTTGTTCTTTGGCATTAATTAGTTTTTTGATGGGCCTGTAGCTCAGTTGGTAAGAGCGTACGCCTGATAAGCGTAAGGTCGGTGGTTCGATTCCACCCAGGCCCATTTTTATTTTATGAAGATTATATTTTTTCTTTTGCTTTTTTATTCTTCAAGAAACTCAGGTTTTATCAATCCTTATTACTTAGATTTTTGTGCTCTTTATCTATCACCTTTTAATCTTGCATCAAGGGGTGGGGCACTTGACCTTGCTGACACTTCTTTGATATTTTTTGTTGGCAATGAAAAGTTTTACGGGGGATTTTCTTTCAATAGATTGCCTCAAAGATACGACTTTTCTGTAAAAAAACCTTTTACTCTTTATTTTGGTAAACAGACGCTTAAAGACCATTTTTGGGGATTTTCTTTAAGCGGTTTTAGTATTTCTATTAAAAACTACTCGTCTAATGATTTAGTTAGTATGAATGAGACGAACCTTATCACCCCTTCGATGTATTATTCTAAGTTACTTGGTAGGAGGGATGTTATCTATTTTAGAGTGGGTTTTCCATGGTACAAAGATGTGCTTGTCACACCGTCAGACACTTTTAATTCTGCGACAAAATTCTCTGGCGATTTTTCTGTAGCTTATTTTAAGGAAAACACTTTTCAATGGCACTATTTGTTTATTATGTCGTATTTTCTTCGTTACTACCACAAGAAGTATTCCACAATACAAAGCCTTTTGAATTACGACTCAACCAGAGCTTTTTCAAGATTTAATGCAAGCTTTTATGGGATTTATTCACCTTTTCAAAATACTTTTATAACATTGGGGCCTATTTTCGAGTCTGAAAGCAATTCTTATTCTCTCTCCGCTGTCTTTTCAGCTCAATATGAGGTTTTGTTAAATTTATACCTTTATTTTGAGTATTTATACGGGTGTAAGTGGGAAATTGAATGGGCCGGTAATTTTGAGAGCAAGTTTTTTGATAATAATGTGAAGGGCCCTATTTTAGGATTAAGATTTAGGAAGGATTTTTTGATTTTCGTTCTGGATTATTCTATTAGCGAAAGGAGTTTTAGTTCTATTTCGATTAAGTTTGATTTTGTCAGGTAATGCGCCACTTTACCTTCCAGGATTTGAAAATTTTTGAGTTCGAGTTTAATAACTTTTGCCATGATGTCGCTTTGCAACTTTTAAAAGATGATAGAATTTTTTTTATTAAATTCAAGAATTCGGAACTCTGTGTTAAGTTTTACTCTTCTTTTCCTGGTTACAGACTGGTTCACATTCCCTGTAGTCATACCAGTGGAACTGAAATTTTGACAGACCTCTTTCCGGCTAAGGTTTTGACAGCTAAAGTATTAAACAGAGACCGTGTTTTTGGTATATGGTTGAAGAATAAAGATCGTGAATTTGCAATAATTTTCGAACTTTTAGGCTCATTGGCTAACCTTTATGTAATAAACGAAGATGGGAAAGTTATCTATGTTGGGAGAAGAGTTAAGGACAATAGGGCTTTAAGACCGGGGGTTGTATATACATTACCTGAGAAGAAGCAACCTAAGGAAGCACCCGGAGGTACGGAAGAACTCGATTTTTTTGAAATTAAGAGCGGATTTGTTTGTAAATCAACGGAGGGTGTATTTTTTGAAATTAAAAAGCCAATTTCAGATTCCCATTGTATTGAATATTTTCCATACACCTATGCTTTGGATATTTATTTCAATGAGGTCTATGGTCCGGAATATAAACCCGATTTTTCACCAAACCAACTTAGGGAAATCATTTCGCATCTGGAGTCAAGTTTTTCTCCTAAGGATACTATCGATAATGATTTTATTTCAATTGGTGATCTTAAGATTCCAGTTAAGAGGGGCACAAGAGTATCTAAACTCATAGGTGAGCTAAGAGCTCGTCTTATTGCTTGTACAAAATCAAAGAAACAAAAGGTGTTTAAATCTTATGAAGTGAAGGGAATTAAGGAGTTTAAGTCCCCTTCAGGGAAAAGGGTACTTGTAGGTCGTTCTGCACAGGCCAATCATAAAATCACCTTCAATTTGGCTAAAAGGGATGACTTAGTTTTTCATGTTTCTGGTTATAAAGGCTCCCATGTTCTTTTAGTTAGCGACGGAACGGCTGTGACTGATGATGATATCAGATTTTGTGCTTCCCTTGCTTTAAAATTTTCAGACGCAGGAAGTGGAAAATGGGAAGTTATGTATGCTCCGGTTAAGTATGTGTTTCGTACAAAAAATATGCCGCCAGGGGCTTTTGTTTTTAAAAGGTATAATACTGTGGTAGTAGAAAAATGAGCAACCTGGATGATTTTTTCCATGAGTTGACAAAGGTTTCAATCCCTTTGGATGAAGAAAAGAAGAAAAACTTTTTAAGGTATTACGATCTTTTACTTCAATTCAACAGAGCCGTACATCTGACATCAAGACGAAGTCCCCAATTAAGTATTAAAAAAAATATGTATGATGTAGCAATATTGTACAGGTTTTTACCTTCATATGAGTGTTTGATAGACCTGGGTGCAGGGGCAGGTTTTGCAGGAATCGTGACAAAAATTCTAAGGCCGGAGGTAAAAATAATTTTAGTAGAACGTAATTTAAAAAAAGCTTCTTTTTTATCTATAGTATCTAAGGAATTGGGTTTTAGCGGTGTAAAAATTTTATCCCAAGACTGGAATGATATTCTCGCCGATGCAGATGTTGGGATATCGAAGGCGTCTTGTGGTCTTGATGAATTAATACTTTTAATGCCTCGGCTTTTAAAACCTAACGGTATTCTGGTGCATTATGCGTCCACCCCCTGCCAGAATGCCGATAAGTTTTACCGGTTTTTTTCCCCCTACTCTAAACGTCGCAATTATTTATGCGTCTTTATCAATAAAATCGAAGAAGGAAATAGTGATGTTCCACGTGGAACATCCTTTTGATAATTTTGATGTGATAACTTATAATTTAATATATGCCTGTACCTAAGATTATTGCCATATCTAACCAGAAGGGAGGTGTTGGAAAGACTACAACTTGTACAAACCTTGGAGCTGCCTTGGGACAGCTTGGAAAAAGGGTTTTAATCGTTGATATGGATCCTCAGGCAAATACCTCCAGTGGTCTAAGGTTTGCCGATGCCGACAGAACTGTATACGATGTATTGATCGGCAAAATCGGCTTAAATGATGCGGTTAGGAAGACAGAAGAAGATAATGTCTGGCTTGTGCCCTCTAATAAGTCTCTTGTGGGTGGTGAGATTGAGTTTCGTGATCTGGAAGGTTGGCATTTTCTCTTACGTAATGTGTTGCGACCAGTTAAAGATTTTGACTATATCTTAATAGATACTCCTCCTTCTCTCGGGACATTAACAATTATGTCTCTGGTGGCTGCACATTCTGTTGTGGTTCCTGTCCAGTGTGAATATTATGCTTTGGAGGGTCTTACTCAGTTAATTAAAACTATAATGCTCGTTAAGAACTCATATAATCCTGAGCTTAAAATAGAAGGTTTGCTGTTGACTATGTACGATAAAAGGCTTAACCTTTCAAAGCAGATCGAGGAAGAAGTGAGAAGGCATTTTGGGAGAAAGGTATTTAACACGGTGATTTATAGAAGCATTAGGCTTGCTGAGGCGCCGAGTTTCGGCCTTTCTATTTGTAAATATGCCCCTGATTCCTTAGGGGCTTTAAATTATATTGAGCTTGCCAAGGAGTTGGTATATGAGGAAAGCCTTAGGTAGGGGAATCGGCGCATTACTGCCAGATGCTGAGCTGGTTGAAAATGTCAGGCTGGTGGAGATTGAGAAGATTTACAAAAATCCTTACCAGCCAAGAGAAGATGTGGAAAAAAACTTGGATGCACTGGTTGAGTCTATCAAAAAGCATGGGGTTCTTGAGCCGATCCTTGTTAAAAAAGATGGAGAAAAATATCAGCTTCTGGCTGGTGAGAGAAGATTTCTGGCTGCAAAAAAGGCTGGTCTTGATAAGGTACCAGTTCGAGTTCTCGAAGTAGATGAACCTTCCACTGCGGAAATTGCCCTCGTGGAAAATTTGCTCAGAGAGGATCTCAACCCCCTGGAAGAGGCTGCGGGTATTGAAACATTGATCAGCAAGTTCAATTATACACATGAAAAAGTGGCACAGATTCTCGGAATTGATCGGGCTACAGTTACAAATAAGTTGAGATTGCTAAAACTTTCTAATCCCGTTAAACAGTTGCTTAAAAATGGTTTGATAACAGAAGGTCATGCAAAAATGCTTGTTTCTCTTGATGAGCCATTACAAATCAGGCTTGCTAATTTAATTGTTGAAAAGGGCTTAAGTGTAAGGGAACTTGAAAGATATATTCAGAAGGAAAAGAACCCCACACGCAGTAAGAGCGAGGAAAAAACCGTGAAAATGACTTCTGTGAACACCGGTCTTAAAGTTACTTTGAAAATAAGTGCATCGGGTTCTGGTCAAGTTATAGTAAAATTTAAAACAAAGGATGAATTTTTAAAGATTGCCCAAATTCTCGGGCTTAAGCAGGAGAATTAAATAATGCCTTCTTTTCTTTTATTCTCATTGTTTTCTTGGTATTCTTTTTTTAAAGTAAGTCCTTCCTTAGGAAACTATAATGGAGGCTTATTTTTAAATGGTGACCCAGCTCAATTGAGAGTTCTTGAAAAATTTGTCGCCGTGTCTGGTGGGGTGTGGGATGAGTATAGCAAAATTGTTGATTTGTCTGCGATATGGAAAGGTGTAGGTTTTAATTTTGTGTTTTATAATTTTGGGGATTTCAGATATAGCGGTTTAGTCCCTGATGACGAGACAAATCTGCGCTACTCTGCTTTCGCTTATAAGATTGGTTTTGGATATTCCATTGCTTTCGACAGAAACCTTTGCTTTGGAATCTCACCGCAGTATCAGAGGTTTGAATATTATAACCAATATGCTGAAGGATTTACGATGAACGTTGGCCTCCTTCACCTTGTTAGGAGAGTGGGCCTTCATTACGAAATTTTTCTTAGGGATTTTGGTCTTTCTTCTTCTGAAGGCTATAACTTTCCAGGCACGTTTAATGCCTCTATTGGCTTTAGTCCGCGTCCAAACATCAATTTGAACTATTTATATTCCAAGGAAATTTCCAATGGAAGGGGCGATTTCATTGCAAAAGGCGTAGTCCACAGGTTTGGCGGTGTGTATAGTTATAAAGATTTATTGATTCCTTCAATAGCACTATATCTTGGCGATGAATTGAGGCTTTTCAACATTGGCCTTAAGTTCAAGATTTTAAAAAGTGCCTTTGTTTATTACAATTTTACCTATAGGAAATCCGGTTTTTCTCCAATTCACATCTTTACTTTGGGGGTAGAATGAGATGTTTTATCTCGAATTTGAAAGGCCTATTTATGAGATTGAAAAAGAAATTGCTGAGCTAAAAAAGCTCGCTAAGGATAATTTAGATCTATGGAGTGAAGTTAGAGAACTGGAGGAAAAGGCCACGAAGCTAAGAGAAAAAATTTATTCAAATCTTACAAGATATCAGAAGGTACAGATTGCAAGACACCCAGATCGTCCGCATACCTCTGATTACATAAAAATGATATTTTCAGATTTTCTGGAAATTCACGGTGACAGGGCTTTTGGCGACGACCCTTCAATAATAACTGGATTTGCAACAATTGATTCCTTTAGGCTTATGCTTATCGGTCAGGAAAAGGGTAAAACCACTCAAGAAAAAATACACAGGAATTTTGGTATGCCTCATCCTGAAGGTTATAGGAAGGCGATGAGAGTAATGAGACTCGCTGACAAATTCGGTTTACCAATTGTTACGCTTGTTGATACCCCTGGGGCCTATCCGGGTATTGGAGCGGAAGAGAGGGGGCAAGCACAGGCAATTGCTGAAAGTATAAGGACTATGCTCCAGGTTAGTATTCCAATTATTGTTGTGATTATTGGTGAAGGTGGGTCAGGTGGTGCTCTTGCGATTGCTGTTGGGAACCGGGTTCTTGCACTGGAACATTCAATTTACTCTGTAATTTCTCCGGAAGGATGTGCATCTATCCTGTGGAGGGATGCATCCAAAGCTAAGGAAGCTGCTGAGGCGTTAAAACTCACAGCACAGGACCTTTACGAATTTGGTATAGTTGATGAAATTATTCCTGAGCCTCTCGGCGGAGCTCACTGGGACCCTCAACAGACTGCAGAAAATCTGAAAACATCTCTGATTGAAAACTTAAAAAGATATGAGAACTTTGATAGAGATCAAGTTTTGAATGAAAGGCGTGAAAAGTTTAGAAAATACGGAGTTATTGTTGGCGAATAATGCTGGAACCTCTTTTTTCCAAGGGAATACCCGCTTTGCAGAGTGGACATTCTGAAGGTTGATAAGTTGTCGCCTCAGTTTTGTAGATAGAAATGAGTGGATTTAACTCTTCGGGTGTTTTTGAAGATCTATCAATCATAACAAAGAAACCCGCTATTTGATCTTTGTAGTTTTCGAGAAATCTGAGCATTTTAGAAAAGGAGCCACCGGTGGTTAGCACGTCATCACATAGTAAAATTTTATCCTTCTTACTTATTTTAAAATCTCTTTTCAAAACCAATAAATCATTTTCCTTCTCCATGTAAAAAGCTTTAATTTTCAATATTCTCGCTACAGCAAAGGCTACGAGGGCACCTCCGGTAAGTGGCCCTATGCAAAGTGTTGGCTCGAGTTTTTTTATTTCCCGAATTTTATGTTCAACGATTTCCGATACCAGTGCCGGCTTTTCAAGCAACCTAAATTTCTCAAAATATGTATCTGAGTGGAGGCCACTGGATAAAAGAAAGTGACCCTTCAAGATAACGCCGTTCTCTTCCAATATCTTCTCAATGTTCATCGGAAAATCTGATGGATTTGAATATTATAAGACCCCTTAAAATGTATTCTATTTTGTCCTGGATCTGTGGGTAATATATACCGTAGTCCAGCATATAAAACTTTCCATTACGATTAAAGGAAATATTAATAAATCCACCACCTAAGGTGTTTTTATCGTTTTGCCATGCACCTACAAGGATTATAGCGGGAATATTTCTTATCCCGATAGTGTCTACTTTTACCGTTGATTTTAAAATGGAGTCTCCATCGTAGAATAGGGTGGTCAGTGAATCCCTCAATTTCATTAGGTACTTTGGATCATATGGCTTTTCATGTTCGTGAGTGTAACAGAAAATAAATCTATCGGGGTAGTGTTTATAAAGGGTAAAAAAGTTGGGTTCGTGCACCCTATAAACCCAGCCAGGCGAGAGTTTAAGGGTAAAGCCGTGGGATTTAAGAATTTTTTTGGTAAGTTTTTTATCAATACCCAGGAAATATTCTTTTTCTTCTAAAAATCTTGAGTAGTTTTCTAAAAGTTTTTCTTTAATTGTGGGTGCATACTCCCTCAAAAGTTTAAGGGCCGAATCTTTTGTAGGGGCGTATATTCCAATAACAATGTCACCCTGAGAAAATACATTGTAACGGTAAAAAACACCTGTTCGAAGCGAAGGGAAAACCCTTTTATAGAACTCTTCGTTTGGAGAATCCTTAAAGGAAAATATTACGATGTTTTTATAGTTGATGTACGTAATGAATTGTTGATAGCTGATGGGGTTGATTCTGAATAGAGGTGATTCATGGGGTGTATAAAAAGTATCATTTATCAGAGTATCAAGTAGCGCAATTTTGTCAGGTATTGCATCGCATATAAAAATAACTTCGTTCTCTTCACCTGTTGGCCTGTAGTACGATCGCCTTTGACATGCAATCAATGCCAGTGCGAAAATTAAGAAAATAATTTTATGCAACATAAAGTTCATCTCCCTCCAAAATCTTTTCTAAATGGATCCTAATTTCGGGTATTTGCATAATTTGCCATTTATTTTTTAATAATTGTAAAGCCTCAATTTTAGATTTCTCAATAAACTCCCTGTCTTTGGAAAGGTGTAGAATGCGAAAACCACCAAATCCGTGCTGCTTTTTGCCAAGAAATTCACCGGGCCCTCGAAGTTCTAAGTCTATTTCTGCCAGTTTAAAGCCGTCATTACATGTTTCTAATGCTTTAAGCCTTTTTTCTGCTTCTTCTGTCACTTTTTCGCTTCTTATTAAAATGCAGTAGGATTTTTTTTCGCTTCTTCCAACCCTTCCTCTAAGCTGATGCAATTGAGCAATCCCAAAACGTTCGGCATTTTCAATTATGATAATTGTCGCATCAGGAACATCAATTCCAACTTCGATAACGGTTGTTGCAACAAGTAAATTGATTTCTCCTCTTCTGAATTTAAGCATTGTCTCCCTTTTTATATCAGTTGGGAGTCGCCCATGTAGAATCCCAATTTTAACATGCTCTGGGGCCACTGACAAAAGACTTCTGTAAATTTCTTCACAGGCTTTAATTTCAAGGGATTCAGATTTTTCAATAATTGGGGAAATGATGTAAGCCTTGTTTCCTTCTTTAATCTTATCGAACAACCAATTGTAAATGTCATTTCTTTTCTCAACAGTTCTTACAGCAGTTACAATTTTGCCCCGATTGACGGGTTTTTCATCCAGAACGCTTATATTGAGATCTCCATAGAAGGTAAGGGCAAGGGTTCTGGGAATTGGAGTGGCTGTCATGACGAGAAAATGTGGGGTAAAATTTTCTGATTTTTCCAAAAGCTTTCCTCTTTGAAGTACTCCAAATCGGTGTTGCTCATCAACGATGGCTACAGCGAGGTTTTTGAACTTTACATCTTCCTGAATCACTGCATGGGTACCGATTACGATTTGAGCTTCACCCGATAAAACGAGGTTAAGCAGGTGTTCTCTCGTTCTTTTTGTAACACTCCTGGATAGTAAAACGGTTTTTATATTAAGGTCTTTTAAAAAGTCATTGATCACGATATAGTGTTGTTCAGCAAGAGGTTCCGTTGGTGCCATAAGGGCAGCTTGATAACCATTTTGTACCGCGATGAGCATAGCGTAAATGGCAACTATTGTTTTCCCAGAGCCGACATCTCCTTGAAGGAGGCGATGCATTGGCTTCTTTGAGCTAAGATCACGTTCTATGTCTTTGATTACCCTTTTTTGGGCATTAGTGAGTTGAAATGGAAGGCTACTCAAAAACCTCTGTGTAAGTTCACCTTTTGGGTTTAGTTGAACAGCATTTTTTAGAGCCTGTTCTTTTTTCCAATTTATTTTCAAAAAGAAGTAAAAAGCCTCTTCAAAAACAAGGGTCTCCCTCGCACGGTATGCTTCTTCAAAGTTTTCAGGAAAGTGTAGCTTTTTTAAAGCCTCTTTTCTTGAATATAGGCCGTATTTTTCCCTTATAAAAGTAGGCAAAGTTTCTTCTATTACTAATCTTTCGTCATTTATTACATTGTAAATAATCTGCCTGATAACCCGTGTATCAAGGTTTTCCGTTTGGGGGTAAATAGGTACTATTGAACCACCGATTAATTCTTCAATCCCTTTCTTACCAACAATTGCATATTCAGGATGTATAAAAACCATTTTTCCTGAAAACTTGTCCTGAGAGACTCTTCCACTTATTATAACCTCGTCACCTACACTAAATCGTTTTGCAATTTCCGGGATCGTCCAAAAAACTTCTACCCAGCCACTTTCATCTTCAATGATGATTGATGCTCCCTCTTTGCCTATCATTTTTCTCGGGCCAATTAGAACTACGTAACCCCTCACTGTGCAATTGGTATTAGGAGTAAGCTGGCTAATTTTGGTAATCTGCGTTCGGTCTTCGTATCTTCTTGGTGCAAAATAAAGAAGGTCGTAAACGGTCAAAATATCAAGTTTTTTAAGTAGTTGGGCCCTTTGAGGACCAACGCCTTTAACGTATTGTACAGGGGTGTCCAAAGATATTTCTACAGGTTTTTGTTTACCCATCCGATATATGCAGAAACCATCAAAAATTTATAAATTTCAAGGAAGCTCGAGGAAGAGTAGGAAACCTTTCTCCCGCTTACTAAAACCGCACCGGGTATCTGCGAGATGAGATAGGCTGCACCAGTGTCATTAACTTCAAGCTCTATTGTGAATGGGGGTCTTAACTCTAAGGGTTTTATCCTTTTTATCGAGTCAAGAGCAGTTTTGATAGCTCTGTTGTATTGCTCAACTAAGCTTTTATAGGGCACCATCTGGGCAGAGTGCCTGCTAATTGCTTTTTTTGTGATGACAAACTGAGTGTCGGGAAAGAATAGTTTCGAAAAATTCACAAGGACGTCATCACCGGAAATAAGTATCACCGGTACTCCGTAATATGCTGCAAGCATACCATTGATCTCAGCTTCTCCAACCTTTTTACCGTTTATTGAGACTTCATAAAAGGTAGACGAAGAATAGGAGTGGTCCATCTGGCCAGGCAAAATACCAACAGGGGCATGATATCCAATAAAAAGAACACCGTCAAAGGATTCATCAAGACCTTCCATCATATAATAATTACGTGGAAATCCCCTAATCAGAGAAACGTTTTCAGGGAGTTTAGAAACCAGCAAATTGTCTCCTTGACCATGAGAATCGGCTATAACTATGTCTGCGTTTTTCGCATATTTCTCAATGAAACTCAGAACAAGATTTAATTCCTGAGTCATTAACTCTGAAATCCTTTCCTTTGGCTCTCTCCAGGATGTCAGCCCCCAAATACCCTCCATGTCTATGGATATGTAAAGTCTCATTGTTCTACTCTCCTTAATGTTGTAAAGAAGAAAAAATCGCAATCATACTTAGAACCATCAATGTAAATGCCGTAAGCATTTTCCAAGAACTCTATCCCATTCATTTTGGTTGTCTCAATTATAAAATCTTTTCGATGTTTTAAAAAGTTTTGTATCAGCTCTTCATTCTCTTCAGGATTAACGGTGCAAGTCATATAACAAAGGTAACCATTTTGGCGAACCAATCGGGAGGCGGTATTCAACATATTACGTTGTAGTTCTTTTAGACTTTCTATTTTTTCAACATTCATTCTTATCTTTATTTCAGGTTTTCTTCTCAATGTTCCAAGACCCGAGCAGGGAGGGTCAAGTATAACCACATCAAAAGTCTTTTTAAAAGCAGTCCTTACTGCGTCAGAACAGACGAAAAGGTGGTTTTGCATAACAAAATTTTCTTTTGCTCTTCTTAGCTTTTTTAAATTCAAGTCATTGGAGATTATAAGAATGTCTGGATAGCGTTTAGAAAGATAGGAAGACTTCAAGCAGGGGGCGGAGGTTAAATCCAGGTATGTTCCACGTGGAACATAAGGGATCAGGTGCTGTGCAATTTGGGTAGAAAGATCTTGGAAAACCGGATTTGCACATTCTTTGCAACGGAGTAAAGCAGCAACAGTTTTCAATAAAAAAGTTTCTGGAAACAAAACATTTTCAAGACCGCAACTGGGTGCAAAAATTGAATCGTTAACCTCACCGTTAATCAGATTGTCACAGCGTACGTAAACTTTGTGGGGCTCAAGGGAATGATTCAGTAATTTATTTAAAAATTCAGTAGGGAGCTTTCGACTTAGGTAAATGTAAAGTTCCTTGTTTATCGAAAACTCCTCATAAGGTTCAAACTCTACCTTCTTGGTTCTACGCTGGATGTTTCTCAAAAGTGCATTGATAAGCTTTGAGAACCTTGTGTTTGTTATTTTCTTGGAAATTTCAACGTAACTATGAATGGTAGCATATTCTGGTATTTTCGTGAGATAAAGTAGTTCATAAATAGAAACAAGGATTAAAGCCTGTTGCAAAGCATTTAAGGAATTTAAATTAGACCGGGCAAGGTAAGTATTGGCAACTTTAGATAGTTTGATGTAATTTTTTACAGTACCATAAACAAGTTCCGTCATTAATTCAGAATCTCTATGGTCTCTAAATGTCTTATAATAGGACCTAATAAGCGGAGTAACCCAGGCATCGTCTTCAATAAAGCGTTTTACTATTTCAATGGCAATTTCTCGAGGGTTATTCATTTTAAAATTTTGACAATTTCACACAGGTTATCAATTGCGTAATCTGCAAGGTGGGAAAACTCTTGATTGATCGGAGTGCTTATCAAGATTGTTTTAAGTCCTAATCTTTTTCCGAACTCTATATCCTCACGACGGTCACCCACGAAGAAAGAATCTGAGGGTTCCATTTCGTATTTTCTTTGCAGTACTTTCAAAAAATAGTTTCCCGGCTTTCTACAGTTACATCGCTCATTGGGATGGTGGTCGCAATAAAAGATTTCTGAAATACGAATCTTCTCACTTTTTAGTCTTATTAAGAGCTCACGATGAATTTCTTCTATTCTGTTTCTTGAATAATAACCTCTTTTAATTCCAGATTGATTAGTTATAATGAAGAGTTTATATCCTTTCGAAAGAAGGAATTTTAAAGTATCAAAAACGCAGGGCAAGAACCTAATCCCGGCTGGAGTTGAGAGATAATGTTTGTTTACTATTAGAGTTCCATCACGATCAAAGAGAAAGGCTTTCATTTTTCAAAAAGTTAACGAACCGCATAAGTGCAATGGCACGGTGGGAAATTTTGTTTTTTAAAGCAAGCGGTAATTCTCCAAAGGTTCTTCCAAGTTTTGGATACAAAAAAATAGGGTCATATCCAAACTTGTTTTCACCTCTTTCTTCTGTTAGTATGTAACCTTCAACACGCCCTGTAAAATAGTGGACTTCACCAGAGGAATTTATAAAACAAATAACTGTTTTAAAATATGCAAAGCGCTTTTCTAAAGGTAAGCATTTTACAGTTTCAATGAGTTTTTTTCTGTTTTCTTCATATGTTGCAGATGTTCCTGCAAATCTTGATGAACGTACTCCCGGAATCCCGTCTAAGAAAGGCAGGAAGAGTCCAGTATCGTCGGAAAATACCGGAGAAAATCCTGCCTCATAAAGATTTGAGGCCTTTTTAAAGGCATTCTCTTCGAGTGTAAAACCATCTTCCACGTCTTTTAATTTAAGGGGAGATGGAACGATAGTTAAACCTATACTTAGTCTATTAAAAAAATCAGAAAACTCTTCAATTTTATCAGGGTTGTTGGTCGCAACAAAAATTTTACGGAAGCTCAATTTGTGTTTCTACTAAAAAAGCATCAGGATAACCATTCTCCCTTAAGAAATCTCTATATCTTTCGGCCTCTTCGCGGGTCTGAAAGTTTCCTACCCTTATTTTATAAGGTACGTTGTCAATCCCTGGAATATATTCTAAGTAAACGGGTACATTGAGTCTTAGTTTTGCATCTTGATAAGCCAGTTCTGCTTTTGACTTGTCAGCAAAAGCAAATATCTGAACTCGCCACCCTTCTTTTAGCCTAACAGGCTGCTGAGTAACCATTGGGCCAGGGGTTACCTTTATGGCAGTATCAACAACAACTGGTTTTATGGTATCAGCTTTTGTGGTGGGCTCAATAGTAATAACTCTCTCTCCTTCTGTTGTTTTCCTGACAGCACAAGAGGTTAGTATTGTTAGAACAAGGAACACCGGTAGAGTGATTTTTTTCATAGTCTTTTTTCTCCGTATTTTTTCTGGAACTTCTCAATCTGACCGGTAAAATCAGTGGTCACTGTCTTTCTTGCCTGGCCTGTGTAAAATGGATGGCATTTAGAACAAATTTCAACTTTTACTTCTTTAACAGTAGAGCCTGTGATAACCTCATTTCCACAAGCACACCTTATTACAGCGTCTTTATAATATGTTGGATGAATGCCCTTTTTCATCTTTTCCTCCCTTTTATTTATTTTAAATGAATTATAAAGCAGAAAATTCGTTAAATCCAATGTTTTAGGGAAGTTATTCCTGGATTAAGGACTCTTCTGCTATGCTCTTTAGATATTTGCCGTATTCTGTGTTGTATTTCTTTGCTAAATCTAAAAGCTGCTCTCTGCTTATATACCCCATTCTGTATGCGACTTCTTCGATACACGCAATGTAAAAGCCCTGCCTATCTTGTATGGTCTTGACAAAATTTGAGGCCTCAAGAAGGCTGTCATACGTCCCCATGTCAAGCCATGCAAAGCCTCGTCCAAGGACGAACACTTTTAGTTCATTTAAGAGCAAATACTGTTTGTTTATGTCAGTAATTTCTAATTCTCCGCGCCATGAAGGCTTTAGATTTTTCGCAAATTCTACAACCTTTTCATCATAAAAATAGAGGCCTGGGATTGCGAGGTTGGATTTAGGTTTTTCTGGTTTTTCTTCAATCGATACAGGCCTATTTTCACTATCGAGCTCGATTACTCCGTAACTTCTTGGGTCTTTTACTGGATAGCCGAAGATTACAGCGCCTTTTTCAAGAGTGGAAGCATCTTTTAAGATTTGGCCAAAACCTCGACCATAGAATATGTTGTCTCCGAGTATTAGGGCGCATTTATCTCCATTTATAAAAGACTCGCCCACAATAAAGGCGTCAGCAATACCTCGTGGCTTTTCTTGAATTGCGTAGGAAATTTTAAGACCCAAATGTGATCCATCGCCAAATAATCTCTTGTAAAGTTCGACGTACTCGGGATTTGTAATAATGAGGATTTCCCGTATTCCAGCAAGCATTAAAGTCGATAGAGGATAATAGATCATGGGTTTGTCGTAGACAGGCAGTAATTGCTTGCTTACTGCTATTGTAATTGGATACAAACGGGTCCCCGAACCGCCTGCAAGTATTATGCCTTTCATACCTATATTATAACGCTAAAAATTAGAATATGAGGTTATGAGGGAGACAAGCTTGAAAGGGTAACGTTAGTCGTTTGTGTTTTATTGCTTTTAAGAAAAATTATTCGGTAATTTAAAAAATCATAAAATGTTGGTATGGGAATTAATTTTAAGGTTTTTAAGCCATTTAACGTTGGAAAATTACGAATATGAAGTCTGGCGGCAATTTTGTGATTTAGAGTGATTAATAACCTATACTGCTCTTTTTACATAATGTCGGTCGTGAAAAGTCATCCTTAGACTCTATATTTGCCCTATTATTTCCAGTGAAACAAATTTAAAAATTAGGAAAGGGTTCATCCTTTTCCCTTAGTCTTTCAATACTTGCAAATTAATTTAAATCCCCGATTGAGTATGACATCTTTAGGTCAATGACTAAAACTTCGCTATTTTTCGATTTCTTCACCTTTAAACCTGGGTTTTTTAGTAAAGGGACTATTCTACCCACATATTGATGTTTTTCAGCAAAATACCTTCTAAGGAACTAACCTTCAGCTTTTGTAAAGATGCAGCTGCTTAATCGAACCAAGGGCATACTTGGGAAATTGAAAGTTCCAGCGTTTTGAATTAAAATTAAGCAATACTTTGAGGAGGTATATCGTGGATACTCAAAAATTTAAGGAAATCTTGCTCCAGGAAAAGGCAAAGATTTTAGAAATCCTTTCAACGGAAAAGGAATTAACTTCCAAAACCCAAGATGAGTGGTCGGAGCCCAAAGATCCTGAAGACTTAGCTAATTTAACCATGTCGGACGATTTGCGAAAAAAGATTTATGACAGCGAGTTTCAGAGACTTAACGAAATTGAAGAGGCTTTAGAAAGAATCGCAATGGGCAAATATGGTATCTGCGAAAGGTGTGGTGGTACGATTGAAGAGGAAAGGCTTGAATTAATACCTTGGACAAAATACTGCTCCACCTGTTCGAAAAATATTGGGCGGGGCAGATAATAAATGATGTTTGAGGAGAACTTAAACCCCAGAGAAATTCTAACATTAATAGAAGACGAAATCAGGTCCTCCTATATTGATTACGCAATGAGCGTAATCATTGGGAGGGCTTTACCGGACGTTAGAGATGGGCTTAAGCCTGTCCAACGACGCATTCTTTATTCCATGAGGGAATTGGGTTTATTGCCCAATCGCCCATTCAGAAAGTCGGCTACCGTTGTTGGCGAAGTAATCGGTAAATACCATCCCCACGGAGACCAGTCAGTTTATGAGGCTCTTGTTCGACTTGCTCAGGACTTTACAATGCGATATCCTCTTATCCAGGGGCAAGGAAACTTTGGCTCAATCGATGGCGACCCACCAGCGGCTTATCGTTACACTGAAGCAAGGCTATCTCCAATAGCCCTTGAGCTCCTTGATGGGCTTGACGAAGAGGCAGTTGACTTCGTTCCAAATTTTGATGGAAGACTTCAAGAACCCGTTGTGCTTCCTGCAAAGTTTCCTAACCTCTTATGTAACGGGAGCTATGGTATTGCCGTTGGTATGGCTACAGAAATACCTCCCCATAATCTCTCGGAAGTGATAGATGCCCTTGTTGCCTTGATTGAGAATCCTGACATTTCTCCAGAAGATATAATGCAACATTTGAAGGGCCCCGATTTCCCAACAGGTGGAATAATTGTAGGAACAAAGGGAATAAGAAACGCCTACTTAACGGGTTCCGGCACGATAACGGTTAGAGGTAAGTATCATTTAGAAGAGAAGCAGGGTGGAAGAATAAACATAGTATTTACGGAAATTCCCTACAGAGTAAGCAAAGCCAATGTAATAGCGAAGATAGCAGCCCTCGTCAAAGGTGAAGTTATAACCGAGATTTCTGAAGTTAGAGATGAATCTGATAAGGAGGGATTGAGATTAGTAATTGAATTAAAACGCGGTGCTGACCCAGATGTGGTTGTCAACAAACTTTTTAAGCATACTCAACTTCAAGAAAGTTACGGACTAAATTTTCTCGCTCTTGTAGACAATGTTCCAAAGATTTTAAACATAAAAGACCTCTTAGTTGAATATTTAAAACATCAAGAAAATGTAACACGGAGAGTAATTAGCTATCGTTTAAGAAAAAGAGAAGAAAGGGCTCATATTCTGGAGGGATTTAAAAAAGCCTTAGAGCACCTTGACGAGATTATAGAACTCATTCGTTCCGCAGAAGATCAAAAAGAGGCCAAAGAGCGTTTAATTGAAAAATTTGAACTGACAGAAGTACAGGCTCAAGCAATCCTCGAGATGAAACTTGGTAATTTAACGAAATTGGATAGAAACAAAGTGGAAAAGGAATACGAGGAGTGCATAAAAGAAATAGCGCGATTTAAGGAGATACTTGGGAATAGACAGCTTTTGATGGAAGAAATTAAGAAACAATTTCTGGCGCTAAAAGAAAAATTTGGAGATGATAGGAGAACGGAGATAACAGAGGATGAGTTAAAACCTTTTGAATTGGAAAAACTGATCCCCGATGAGCCCGTAATTGTTACTATTACCCACAAAAACTATATAAAGAGGACTCCTGTTGTTTCCTTTAGGGCCCAAAGGAGGGGCGGCAGAGGTAAGAAGGGAATAAAGACTTATTCCGATGATTATCCTGTTTCAATTATTTTAAGTTCAAACCACAACTACCTTTTGCTATTTACTAATTTGGGTAGATGCTATCAGATCAAGACTTATGAAATTCAAGAAGGAGGACTTCAGGACAAAGGTATTTCCCTTAGGAGACTCATTAATCTAAAAGATGAAGAGAGAGTTATTGCGGCGATTTCTCTTAAGAGTGACGAGTTCCACAAGGAGAAATACCTTTTATTTGCCACTTCGCGTGGATTGGTAAAGAGAACACCATTAAGCCTCTTTGCGAAAATTGGCAAACCTGGAAAACGCGCAATCAACTTAAAAGAAGGTGATTATGTGGTGGATGTGGTAATAACCAGTGGAGATGACGAGATTATTATTGCTAAGGATTCGGGGAAGGCTATAAGGTTCAGTGAAAAGGAAGTCCCTATTCACAGCGAGTCAGCATCTGGTGTTAAGGGCATTAAACTGGCTAAAGGTGAGTCTGCAGTTTCAATGGTTAGGGTGACTCCCGAAAGAGAGGTATTAACAATCACCGAAAACGGCTATGGGAAGCGTTTTGATCCACAGGAGATCCCGGTGCATCATAGGGGTGCTGGGGGAGTTAAGATCCTTGCTGGAATGCATAAGACAGGTAAATTGAGAAAACTCGGAATGGTTAACGAAAGTGATCACATTATCCTTCTCACGCAAAGTGGAAAAGTTATTAGATTAAAGTCTTCTGAAATAAATCTGCAAAAGCGTGCATCTATGGGAACAAAGTTAATGGATACTAACGAAGACGATATAATTGTTGATGTGGAAATAATTCCACACGAAAAAGAATTTGAGGAGGAAGAGATATTTTAACAAAATTTATACTCGTTACATTAATTGCTAAAATTGGTGGTATTCTTCCATCATTAGCAATTCCGGGGTACCATTTGTTCCCAGAAAAAAATGAAAGGGCATACGTTTACATAGCTTCTGAAATTCTCTTAATCTCTTACTACGGTGTAAAAAGTTATCAAAGCCGCAATCTCTTTAATTACAGCAGGACTTTTGCATACGAAAATGCGGGTGTTTTATTACCCCCTGCATATAATAATGTATGGAGGATTGTTGAGAGCGATCTTTCATATGAGAAATATATTGAATACCTTTACAGGCAAGCACGCCAACTTTATCCCGATGACCCTTTAAAACAAGAGGAGTACGTCAATGAACACAGGCCATCAGTTTATTGGAACTGGAATAACCTGAATAGTTATCTTCAATTTCAAAGGCTTCTCAAGAAATATAGAGAAATTGGCAGTCAGAGGACTCTTGTTCTTGGGCTTGTGGTTTTAAACCACATTGCCAGTGGTATTGATTACTTAATTTCAAAAGAGCTAAAGAAAGCCGGAATCGACGCAGAAGTTAATTCGTCGTTGAATTTAGCGGAAGCATCTTTTTCCATTAAATTTAAGTTTTAATTTAAGGAGGTCTTGTTAATGAAAATACCAATTATTGACCTTGTGAGGCAGCATAAACCCATAATGGACGAACTGGTAGATGCCTTTAAAAAGGTAGTCGAATCTGGTCAGTTCATTCTGGGCTACGAACTTGAACAATTTGAAAAAGAGGCAGCTAATTATCTTGGAAGTAAATATGCACTGGGTGTGGGAAATGGAACCGATGCCTTAATCCTTGCTTTGCGTGCCATTGATGTGCAGAAAGGGGATGAAGTTATAACTACACCCTTTACTTTTTTTGCCACCGCAGAGACGATCGCAATCCTTGGAGCTAAGCCAGTCTTTGTGGATATTGAGGATGAGACTTTAAATATTGATGTAACAAAGATCGAAGAAAAGATTACAAAACGCACAAAGGCCATCCTTCCGGTTCACATCTTTGGACAAGGGGCTAAAATCGAAAAAATTCTTGAAATTGCAAGAAGTTATAATTTAAAAGTTATCGAAGACACGGCCCAAGGATTTGGGGCAAAAAGGAATGGAAAATACCTTGGTACATTTGGAGATGTTGGCACTTTTAGTTTCTTTCCGACGAAGAATCTCTCCTGTCTTGGGGATGGTGGTCTCATCACGACGCAGGATGAGGCTATATACGATATCATTAAGAAGTTGAGAGTTCATGGCTCGCCGAGGAAATATTACCACGAGATGCTTGGATACAATTCAAGACTTGATACCCTTCAAGCAGCCTTTTTAAGAGTGAAGATGAAATATATTGATAGATGGAATGAAAGGCGTAGGGAAATAGCAGCAATTTATAATAGAGAACTAAGTCCCTATGTTAGAGTCCCTGAGGTGGATGAAGGAAATATCCATATCTATCATCAATACACCATTAGAACAGATAGGCGGGATGAACTTAACGCATTTTTGAATCAGAGGGGTATTATGACACAAGTCCATTATCCTATTCCACTACATTTGCAACCCGCGCTTTCTTATCTTGGGTACAAAGAGGGGGATTTCCCTGTGGCAGAAAAAGCAACAAAAGAGGTCTTGTCCTTACCTGTTTTTCCCGAAATGACTGATGAGGAAATTAATTATGTGATTGATTCAATAAAAGACTTTTTTAGGGGTAAAAAAGTATGAGTGCCCGTGACTTGCTGATTAAGCTTTCAAATGCCTTTGGTCCAGCGGGCTTTGAGGACGAGGTAAGGGAGATTATAAGAGAGTACATCTCCGGCCTCGTTGACGAGGTCTTTGAGGACACCTCCGGCAATCTCATAACTCTTAAAAAAGGAAAGTCAAACAAAAGGGTTATGCTCGATGCGCACATGGACGAAATTGGTTTTATTGTTTCTCATTTGAATGGCCCCTTTATTAGATTCCAGATGCTCGGTGGAATTGATCCGCGGCTTCTCCCAGGACAAAGAGTAGTTATAAAAAACCGGAAGGGTGAGAAGATAAAAGGTGTTATTGGCACCATACCACCCCACGTTCAAACTTCGGAGGAGATGAAAAAGGTATTTGAAGTAACGGATCTGTTTATTGACGTGGGAGCTGTTTCCGAGGAGGAACTTAAAGGAAAGGGTATCTCTGTCGGTGACCCCGGTGTATTCTATGGTAATGCTGAAGTGGTATCGGATGATGTGATTGTGGGTAAATCCTTTGACGATAGGGCAGGATGCGCAGTTTTGATCAAGGTTCTGGAAAGACTTAAAAATGTCCATTTGCCATATGACCTTTTTGTTACCTTTACAACGGGTGAGGAGCTTGGGCTTAGAGGGGCAAAAACTGCTGCATATAGTGTAGATCCTGATTTTTCTTTGAGTGTCGAAGGGACAATTGCTGTTGACAATCCCAATATACCACCCCATAAACAGCCTTCACACATTGGAAAAGGTCCCGTGATAACGATTATAGATAGGAGCATTGTTGTAAACCCTAAGGTTGTTAGATTTTTTGAATCCGTTGCGGAAAAGAATGGGATAGTATTCCAGTATAAAACCCCCATCTATGGTTCTACCAATGCAGGTGTAATTCATCTTGAGAGGGGCGGGGTTCTTTCTGGCGTTGTTGCAGTTCCATGCAGATACATACACTCTCCAACGTCCATCCTGCGACTTTCAGATTTTGAAAAAACGGTAGAACTTGTTTACAACATTCTTGTTGAATTGCCATCTACCGATTTATTGGATAGAAAACTGAGACTATGAAAGTTATTTTCAAAGTTTATACCTATCTTAAAGCAGAGCTTGGAGCAGGTGAACTCCATCTTGAATTTCCAGGTCGAGAAGAGGTAAGTCTTGATGAGGTTCTAAACGAGGTTGAGAAAGTTACTTCAAAAAAGATAAGAGACAAAGTACTTAAAGACGGGAAAATAAAGGAAGGTTTGATTTTCGTATTAAATGGGAAAAGTGTTATTCCTGAAAATGCGTCCGAGGTATATCTTAAAGACGGTGATGTTATATCTATACTGCCTCCCGGTTCAGGTGGCTAATGGAAGGGATTTTTGCAAGACATTTGCCCTTAATTGGTGAAGAAGGCCTAAGGAGGCTACTTAATTCTACTGTTCTTGTCGCAGGTGCAGGCGGGCTTGGAACGGTTGTACTTCAAATTCTTGTTAGGAGTGGAATTGGCAAATTATATATAGTTGACCATGGAATCGTTGACGAGCCAGACCTTAACAGGCAAATATTATATTCTCGTGAGCATTTGGGGAAATCTAAAGTAGAGGTTGCATCTGAACAACTTAGAAAAATTCGAGATCTTGAGATTATTACACTTAAAGAAACAGTTGATGAAAATTTTAAAATTCCTGAAGAGGTAAATATTGTAGTGGATTGCTTAGACAACTTTTTGGGCAAGTTCATTTTGAATGAACTTAGCGTAAAGGCAAAAAAGCCCTTTGTGCACGCAGGAATCAGTGGCTTTTATGGGCAGATTACCACGATAATCCCAGGAGAAACTCTTAATTTAAAAGATATGCTGAGAAATGTTCCCCTTGAAAAATCTCGAGGTCTTCCAGTAATAGCAACTGCACCTTTCATTCTTGGAACCCTTGAAGCAAATGAAGTGATTAAGTTTTTAACGGGTAAGGGGGCACTTTTAAAGAATAAGATACTGGTTGTGGATTTGCTGTACAACGACTTTCAGACGATAGAATTTGGCGGTTTGTAAAGAGTCCGTTAAAATTTCGCTATGGGAATTTTGATTTCTATTTTACTTTTGTACCAAGCTTCTGTTCGGGCAGATACTACCTGGATGGGGATGTACCTCATGGGTAATAAAGTGGGCTATTCAAGCGTTGTGGTAGAACCGGTAAATGATGGTTTCAAAATCAAAGAAACCAATTTGATGGAGGTTCGAATGCTCGGAATCTCAAAGAAGGTCCTCATAAATAGCGAGCTCAACACAGACAGTAGCTATAGATTGATATCTGCTAAGTTCAATATGGTGACGCAGGATCAGAAATTAACTGGTAATATTTCCTTGAAAAAAGACACGCTTTTCTTGAAATACCAGGCCGAATCTTCAGGCCCCATCATCAAGAAGGTGAACGTAACTGCTCCTTTATACGTCGAAACGGCATTGAGGCTTTATTTAGAGAAAAGGAGAACTAAAAGGATGAATGTATCATTGCTCGATATTCCTACCGCAACCATTTCGGATGCAGTGTGTGAGCTCGTTAAGGAGGAAGGGTCTACCCTCACATATAGTCTCACATATCAGGGCACTGAAAGTAGAATTATCATAAGAAAAGGCAAATTTGTAAAGGAAGAGGGGCCAATGGGTATTGTTATTCAGGTGGAAGACAAAAATAAGGCAATGGAAATTGCAAGGGAAATTGACGTTACGGAACTTTACGCTGTTAGGCCGAATGTTCCCATTAGAGCTTCTAAATATCTGAGGCTGAAGCTGATAGGTCCTTTGGGAAATATAAACCCTGCCCTCGGGCCTCAAAGAGTTCTTGAGAAAAAAGCCAACTTTTTAAGATTAGAAACTTTAAAACCTGAAGTTAAGTGCACAAATGAAAAAGTTTTAGGAGATTTAACACAATATTTAAAACCTGACCCATATATACAGTCGGATGACCCCGAGGTGGTGGCACTTGCCAAGCAAATTACCGCTGGAATTGAGAACCCTTGCAGGAAAGTGGAAGCAATAATAAACTGGCTGCAGCTTAACATCAGAAAAGTTCCCTCGGTAACAATTCCAACTGCAACGGATGTTTTGAGGGAGAGGCGGGGTGATTGCAATGAACATGCGGTTCTTTTCGCTGCCCTTGCCAGAGCATCAGGAATCCCTACTGATATAGTGGTAGGTCTTATTTACCAGGATGGAGCATACTATTACCATGCATGGAATATGGTTTATATCGGTGGGGAATGGATTTTTGTTGACCCGATATTTGGTGAGTTCCCTGCTTCTTTAGGCCATTTGGCCCTTGCCAGCGGTTCTCTCGAAAAACAAACGGAGATCATGCAGATTGTTGGGGAGATCAAAATAGTTGTTGAGGACCAGAGATGAATAGGTTGAAGTCCTATATTGTATCACTTATTTTACTTGCTCTTCTGTTATTCATTCTTATTAAAGGGGTGAAGCTTAAAGATTACGTTGAGGTTGAGCTAAACGGAAATATTCTCTGCCTATCATGCATCGGAATAGAATAGCAAATAGGATCAAGAAGGTCAATTTAATAAGACGGATTGTGCAGTTTACCTCTGCTCTCGGCATAAATAGTTATATTCCCGACATTAAAAATTTCTCAATCTACCAGGGCCCTTCCAAATCCCTATGTGCCCCAGGGCTGAATTGCTATGCCTGTCCCTTTGCCCGGACCTCCTGTCCTATCGGCTCTCTTCAACATTTCATAGTTGTTAGACAGTTTCCATATTACGTTCTTGGCTATATTGGTCTGGTGGGAATCCTGGTGGGGAGAGCTTTTTGTGGATGGCTCTGCCCCTTTGGTCTTTTGCAGGAACTGATAAAGAAGATTACTTCCTTTAGGATTAAAATCAAAAAATCATGGGGAATTCTTAAATATGTCATTCTTCTCTTGATGATTCCTGTGGTTTACTTTACCTATGAACCCTGGTTCTGCAAGCTCTGTCCTGCAGGCACAATTGAGGGTACATTTCCCATAATGCTGTCACCTCTCTGGTCAGAACTATCCCAATTAATATCTTATAGATTCTTTATAAAACTCTTTATAGCAATTGCTTTTATTGTCTTGTTCGTTCTTGTTCGAAGACCCTTCTGCCGTTATATGTGCCCTCTCGGCGCAATGTGGGGATTGTTTAACAGGGTAAGCTTTGTGAGGATGAAGGTTGACGTTAACAGGTGCCTAAAATGCGACCTTTGCCAAGAGGTTTGTCCAATGGATATCAAAATCTACGAAGACCCCAATCACTATGATTGTATAAGGTGCCTCAAGTGTGTTTATGTTTGCCCCCAGAAAGTCATAGAAGTTGAACTTGCAGGAACGGCCTTAATAAAACCTAAACTACGTCCGGTCGCAAAAAGAGGCGAAATTAGCGGATAAAAATTCAGATATTTCCGTAATTTTTTTCCCAAAATTCACTTAAATGCCGGACTTTATCTTCCAGCCACTCTCTATGATTGAGGTACCATTCCACTGTTAGTCTGATTCCCCTTTCAAAGGAAGTTTTAGGCTTAAATCCAAGTTCTCTCACGGCTTTTGAAGAGTCAAGGCCATAACGAAAATCATGCCCCGGCCGGTCCTTGACAAAGGTTATTAGGGATTCATAGGGCTTATCTCCTGGAACGAGCTCGTCAAGAATATTGCAAATTATTTTTACGACTTCAATGTTCTTTCGCTCCTCTCCGCTTCCAATGTTGTAAACTTCACCGGGTTTTCCCTTTTCAATGGCCTTGAATATCCCATCTATGCAATCTGAGACGAAAAGCCATTCTCTTACGTTTTCTCCTCTTCCATAAACGGGAATGGGTTGTCTGGATAAAGCACGATAAATGACCACTGGTATAAGTTTTTCGGGGTATTGCCAGGGCCCATAGTTATTTGAAGGTCTGATGGTGATAACTGGAAGGGAAAAACTCCTGAAATAGGCTCTACCCAGCATATCTTGAGCTGCCTTACTCACAGAATAGGGCGAATTTGGCCTCAGAGGGCTTTCTTCGTTAAAATACCCTTTTTCACCAAGATCTCCATAAACTTCATCGGTAGAAATATTGATAAATAATTTTATGCCATAGGTTTTTGACGCTTCGAGCAAATTAAGAGTACCCTTGATGTTGCTATCAATGAAGGCAAAAGGCTCAAGTAAGCTCCTATCAACGTGGCTTTCAGCGGCAAAGTGGATAACAATATCAGGTCTTTCGGACTCAAAAATTTTTCTTATTTCCTCGGTATTTGCTGTATCTACTTTGTAAAATCGATACTTACCGTGAATTTCCTTGAGCCTTTCAAGATCGCCAGCATAGGTAAGTTTGTCAACCACAACGACGTCACATCCTTTGTAAACTGCTTGCCTTACAAACTCACTCCCTATAAATCCTGCACCACCGGTTACAAGCAGCCTATCTTTCATTTGTTAATAATTATAAAGTGAAGTTAAATGTTTTGATATTTCAGCTACCGCTTCTCCAATACTTGAATCTAATTTCAAAGTGCTGAATTGGTCGTATTGAGTATCGCCTTTGTTTATTATGATAAGAGGTATTCCAAGACGAATTGCCAGTTCTGGCAGAAAAGCGGCCGGGTAAACAACAAGGCTGGTCCCACAGGCTATAAATAGGTCGGCTTCTTTGACTTTATCGAAAGCCATTTTAAGGTCCTCTTCCTTTAAAGGCTCGCTAAAAAATACTATATCAGGTCTTATAACACCACCGCATTGACAGAGAGGAACCTTTTCCTCTTTCACAGATTCTATAACCTTTTCAATAGAAAATTTTTTACCACAATTTTCGCAATAGTACCTCATTGCACTGCCGTGAAGTTCAACCACTTTTTTAGAACCTGCCTTCTGATGAAGCCCATCGATGTTTTGTGTTGCTATGAGAAGAATTTTTCCTTTTTCTTCAAGTTTCGCAAAAAATTTGTGTCCCGGGCCGGGCTCTGCTTTTATTATTAATTCCAGGAGTCTTGCGTGAAGTTTGTAAAACTCTAAAGGATTCCTTCGGAAAAAGGAGATTTCAAAAATTTCTGGGGAATATTTTGAGTAAAGGCCTTCAGGGCCTCTAAAGTCTGGTATTCCACTTTCTGTGCTTATGCCGGCCCCAGTCAAAACGTAAATTTTACTACTTTTTTCAATAAATTTAGCAGCTTTCTCAAAATGTGTCATTCGCTTAATAATTTAAAATGTAAACGTTGAACTTACAAGATTTTGAGTTTAAAATCTCAACATGGCCATATTATTGCCATATAAAGGAATAAATCCAAGAATAGGAAAGGAAGTGTATCTTGCACCAAATTCAGTTTTAGTTGGAGATGTTACCATCGGGGACTATTCTTCCATCTGGTTTGGCGCGGTTTTGAGGGGCGATGTGGAGGAGATAGTTGTAGGGAAGTACACAAATATTCAGGATAATGTCGTAGTTCACGGGACTAAGGGTAAGTATAACGTTGTTATAGGCGATTATGTAACGATTGGCCATAATGCAACAATTCATGCCACAAAAATTGCTTCCCACGTGATTATCGGAATGGGTGCTATACTCCTTGATGGTTCAGAGATTGGAGAGTACTGTATTGTTGGGGCTGGTGCTGTGGTTCCACCGGGAATGAAAATTGAACCCGAAAGCCTTGTACTGGGAGTTCCCGCTAAGATCGTCAGGAAAGTTACCGATGAAGAGAAGGAGATGATTGATAAAAACTGGAAGAATTATTTAGAATACGCAAGGGAATACCTCGAGGGAAAATAATGTTTATATTAATAATCCTTTTCACATTTTGGGGAAACTCAAATCCCATTAAGCTTTACAAGGAAGGAAAGTACAGGGAATTTATAAAGGCCTTTTATTCCGAGCCGAAGTTTGGAAGTGAAAAATATTTTCCTTATGTTGCCCTTTCTTATCTGAATCTGGGTGAACTCGATAGTGCGTGGGCATATTATAAGAGAATTCCGGGAGAAAAACCGGAATTCAGGGCTCTTGATGGTTTAAGTTACAGAATCGCCGAAGAGCTAAGAAAAAAGGGGCTAATTAAGGAAGCACTGGAAGCTTATTATTACTCTTATCTTGGCAAGTATAATCCTGAGGAATGCGTAAAGTATATATGTTTCCTCTCAGGGATTCCAAAAGAACTGGCAACGGATTCTACCCTAAAGTTCCTTTTTGCAAAAAACAAAATTTACTTGGTTGCCCCTTTTTCCGGAGAATACAGTGATATAGGGGAGGAATTGTACAATTCCATTAGTTTCTATTTTGAAGGAAGTATAATAAGGCTGGATGAAGAAGATAGAGAAAAACTCTCCAAAATTCCCGAGAATTCAATCGTGATTGGCCCCATCAAAAAATCAACCAGCAGATATCTGGATTCTCTATACAAATTTCCGATCCTCTGGATTTCACCTTTCACGGAGAACATACCCATGAAAAGTGTTCTATTTTATTCGCCATATAAAACCCTCATGGAGGAGTGCGATTTTCTTGTGAGTTTTATTCTGGATACTTTGCACGTTTCCAAGGTGGCATTGGTAAGGGATACGAGTTACCTTGAAGAGTTGTTTGCCTCCTATTTTAAAACTTCTATGGCGAAGAGAGGAAAATTCCTGGCTTATGATATTTGCGTTACCGGTCCTATGGAATTTGACTCAACCATCGCTATGGAGGTGGATTCTCAGAACATAGAGGTTGCAGTTATCTCAGGATTGTCGAAAAATTCTTATTTTCTATATTCAGCCTTCAGAACTATGTTTCCAGGAAAGCCTATTGTTGGAACCTTTGCTTGGCTCAGCAAAATGGAACAAATTCCTAAGTATATGTTGGATCTAATTGTAAGTGGTGTTCCGATCACTATAGGCCAAATTTTAAGAAACTCTGAAATACGGGAAAAATTCACGAAGGAATACGGTTACAAATTTGGATATTTCCCTTCCGAGGTTGGGCTAACTGGCCTTGATATTAGCCTTTTGTTGAATGAGGTTTCGGATACAAACAATATTGGTACACTATTAAATCTGATGCGCCTTTCAGGTTATGTTGGGCCTTCGGGCGCAGTTTATAAATTTTCTGGGGGATTTTTGATCTATGAGATTGTAAAAGGAGAGTTGATAAAAAGGGAGGAACAAGATGGCAGAGAAGAAAACTAAAAAGGTTGTAAAGAAAGAAGAGTTTAGGTATTCGAAAAGAAACTGGATTTTAATTTTTGCTGGCCTATTTGTGGGTATTGTTTCTTTAGTCCTGATGGGATTTGGGGATATAACCCTTTCGGTAATCCTATTTGTGATTGGTTTTTTAGTCCTGGTTCCGGTTGGTTTGCTATTAAGGCCTTGATTAACTTTAATATTTGCTAAAGGAGGGTGCTTTGAAAAAACTACTCTTTATACTTATCCCTGTGGTGCTTATAGCAGGGGCAATAAGAGACGAAGTGATACTTGACCTTACAAAACTTCAGGTTGAGGAGTTTAAGGGTTATGTGAGGATCAAGTATCCTGATGCCATATACTTTGGTCCCGCTGGGTCTCCAATGTTACCGAAGTTGTCGTATCAGCTTCTTTTACCTTCCGGCTCAAAAGCGCGTTCGGTAAAGGTTCTGAAGGTAGAAACGGTAAAAATACCCATTAAGGGCACCGTTTATCCCCAGCAAAAGCCTGTGCCGATTTCCTATGTAGTGGAAAGGAAATTCGTAGCGCCAGACCCTTATTATTATTCTCTCACTTACTATCCCGAAAACTATATTGTCCTTGCAGGGACAGGTAATATGTCTGGTTACTCTATTGCAGGTGTCATAGTTAATCCCGTTATCTATAAACCCTTGGCCAATGAGATTGAATTTGTCAAAAGAATTGAGTACGAAATTGAATATGAAGAAGGAGTTCCGTATAAAGCGACTTCACGACAGCAAGAAATCTTTGGAGAGATTGTAAGAAAGCTTGTCAGGAATCCCGAATTAGCAGCAATTTATGCGCCTCTGAGACACGATGTAAAGAAGGACGAAACAGTTGAAATGGTAATTATAACTTCCAATGAATTTGCTCCTTATTTTGATTCCCTGAGAATATGGAAAGAGGAAAGGGGAATTAGGACGCAGATAGTGCCCCTTGATCAGATTTATGCCAATTACAGTGGAAGGGATAATCCAGAGAAAATAAGAAACTTTATCAAAGATTACTATGAGAATAAGGGTTTAATTTACGTGCTTCTTGGTGGACAGGCGGACCACGAAAACGGCCAGGCAATTGTGCCAAGGAGAGATGTTTTCTATATAGAATCTGGAGTAGGTTATTATTTAGATGAAGATACAATACCCTGTGACCTTTATTATTCTGACCTTGATGGTACCTGGAATGCTGATAACGACAATGTCTGGGGAGAGTTATCAGATAGTGTGGATATGTACCCAGATGTGATTGTGGGAAGGTTCCCCGTTAGAACGGTTGATCAAATTAATAATTTAATTAGGAAAGTCAAGGTCTACGAATCCAATCCCCCTTCCGGTTATATTACAAATATTGTATTGCCTGCCCAGCTCCTCTGGAGCCAATATCCATACTACGGGGACAGTATAAATAATAGAATTTCAGCCTTAACGCCAACTCCACCATGGAATGATATTAAGTTGTATCAATCTATGGGGAATCTCAATACGACCAACTTTATTAACGCAGTGAATAATGGGGTTGGTTTTGCCCACTATGCGAGTCATGGAAATGAAACATCAGCAAGCTTTGTAAGTATTAGTAATTTCCCGAGCATGACAAACGGGAATAAACTTGGAATTCACAATGCTATATGTTGTTTTACTGGTGCGATTGACCAGGTTTCAAACGGGGATTGCTTTGCTGAATCTTTGGTTAATTTAAGAAATGGTGGTGCGATCGCTACTATCATGAACACGAGGTATGGATGGGGATACCCTCCGCAATTGGGACCAAGTGAGTTGATAGATTCCACTTTCTATTATCATATCTTTAGACCCGACATCTGGACTCTTGGTGAAGCTCATGTTTTTAGTCTTGCAAGATGGGTACCTACGGCGGTAGCGGAAGGTTCAGATGGCGTTTATCGTTGGTGTATTTACGAACTCTGGATTTTTGGAGATCCATCTCTTCAGGTATGGACTGACAATCCAACAGCCATAAGTGCCACTTATCCATCCTCGATATCTGCTGGTATGAATTATTTTGCAGTAAACACAGATTCTCCGGGTTCAATCGTAGCCCTATCTGTAAATGGAATCCTTGTAGGAAAGTCTGTTACCGATGCAACGGGTAATGCAGTTGTGCCAATTTTGGGCACTTTAGTTCCAGGAGACACGGTTAAGGTTTTGATACGAAATAAGAATAAACTGACTCATATTGGAAGGGTGTCCGTGATATCAGATGGACCGTATGTTTATTATTGTGGCTCTAATCTGCAAGAGGTTTACGGGGATCATAACGGCAGGATAAATCCCGGCGAAAATATCAGGCTTTACGTTATGCTCAAGAACTATGGTCAGGATGGGGCAACCAATGTAAATGCGACACTTAGTACTGCAAATAGTAATATTACCATTACCGACAATAGTGCGAGCTATGGTAACATAGCCTCGGGTGATTCCACTTATGGTAACGATTACTTTGAGTTTAATGTTTCTTATTCTGCGGTTGATCAGGAGGTTATTCCCTTTACGATTAATATAACGTCCAATGAGGGTTCTTGGAATGCTAATTTTAACTATACGATTTATGCCCCTGTTTTGTCATACGAGAAGCTGG